>ENA-OUQC01000039-OUQC01000039.1-human-gut-metagenome-genome-assembly--contig:-NODE-39-length-141271-cov-6.478451_pt1 | contig 141271 bp, 128 predicted proteins | sample MGYA00237942_ERZ548815 | MGnify/ENA primary metagenome ERZ548815 (study PRJEB26490, sample SAMN05194722) | human gut metagenome | biome: terrestrial biome; feature: human-associated habitat...
ATTATGAACCAAATGCTTATTATATATTCGACAGGGCTTATGACTCCTTTAAAGAGCTCTATAGGATACATCTTACAGACTCTTTCTTTGTTGTCAGAGCCAAAACGAATTTAAAGTATAAGACAGTCAAATGGAAGCGAAGAATGCCAAAGAATATAATGACTGATGCGGAAGTGAAACTGACCGGTTATCTCTCCGGGAAGAAATATCCGGAGTCATTCAGACTCGTCCGATATTACGATGAAGAAGATGACCGTGAGCTCACTTTTCTGACGAATGCGAAACAACTTTCTGCATTGGATGTCGCCGATCTTTACAAGAAAAGATAGTTGATCGAGCTGTTCTTCAAATGGCTCAAACAGCACCTCAAGATAAAGAAATTCTGGGGCACAACAGAGAACGCCGTCCGCATACAAATCAGTGTTGCTATTATCACATACTGTCTTGTGGCTATTGTCCAACATGATATGAAGTTGAAACGTTCAACCTATGAAGTTTTACAAATTCTCAGCATATCATTGACAGACAAAACCCACTTGCGTGACCTGTTCGACAAGACTAATTTCAATGATGTCAAAGATCTAAATAATCCCATTATTCCGGGGCTATTTGATTAATTGTTTAACTCGTCCCATTTTAACGGGACACTAATGATAGTATCTCTCAGATTAAATCTTCTATGAATGTGGCGGATACGAGGTTGAATACAGTTTTGAATGCCACAGTCAATCCTATTCAGGCATTTATGGCAGAAGTTTTAAGCAAAGAACAGACTTTGCCTGTAATATCTAAAGCAAAAAGTTATTTTGTAAAATTAGTTCTGAAGGATTGCAATTTTGATTTAGCTCAAGTTGAAAGCAAGATGCGGCAACTCTATTCTTCGCACGGAACAAATCTGAGCAAAGTGATGAAGCCATATAGGGCTATGTTGTCGGAAATGCGATGTGATCACAATTGTGATAGAGATGCACTTATTGGTCAGCTTGCGTGACGTGAACAGAGTTTCATATTGATATTAAAAAGGAGTGGGTTACACTCCTTTCCTTCCTTTATTGTAGATATAGACTTTTTTGAAAGTTCACAAATGTATTCTTGGCAATGGTTACGCCTCCGAGTTTAGACATCCCATCCTGAATGGAACCATATTTCATCTGCATGATTGTTGGGAGTTTGTCCATTCCGAGTTCCTCGACCCCCTCTTTGAGATAGAGGTTGATGATATAATCGACGAAATCTTGCTGCTCGGGAGTTAGTGAAGCCACAAAGTCTGTCGTCTTCTTCACTCGTTCGGACCGCTCTATAGGTTCGATGTTGTAGGCAATGTACTCCAACACATCCAATAAATCGCACTCTTCGGCATCAATCAACGTGCGGATCTGCTTAAGGATTTCTGTGCCGTATCCCGCATCGTCGAGCTTTTGCAGCAGAGCTTCTCGCGTTGATGGAGTGGCCCATTTTGCTTGTAAATCCTGAATGTCCGCAAAGAAGTGTGGTAATTCTCCGAACATTCCTTTCAGGAAATCTTCAGCGCTGACAGGCTTGCCGTCGGCATCCCAAAACATATCGGATTTAATATATCTTATTCGGCGTGTCCTGCCATCCGAGAGGCGGATTTCCAACTTGTCGGGTTTTTCGCAGACGCACGGATATTGTCCGCATTTCTCGCATGGTTTTCCTTGCTTTTCGGGTTCCTGCTTTTGGTCTTTGACCTTGCTGTCCGTTTCTGATGCCTCTTCGTCTATGGGTTGTTCGTGATCACCGCAAGTGCAAGGCGTATTGCCGCAGAGAGGGCATACGGGGTCTCCGTCCCATGTTGGGTCTTGGAATTTCTCATACGCTTTCACGAAGTCGTATATTGTGAAGTAATACTTGCCATCAAACAGTCGTGTTCCTCGACCGATAATCTGTTTGAACTCGATCATTGATCGAATGGGGCGTAATAGCACTATGTTGCGGACGTTCAGAGCATCGACTCCTGTCGACAGTTTCTGCGATGTGGTCAAAACGGTGGGTATAGTCTTCTCGTTATCCTGAAATTCTTTCAAATATTGTTCACCCAACGCTCCGTCGTTGGCAGTGACGCGGACAGCATAGTGAGAATTGCCACCGTGAACCTGATTAATCATGTCGCGGATCTGTGCGGCATGACTCTGCGAGGCGCAGAACACGATTGTTTTTTCGTTGTCGCCGATGTACTTCATGAACTCCCGCACACGGCTCATGTCGCGAGCCTTGATGGTAATGTCACCGCGGTAAAAATCCTCTTCCGTATAGACTTTGCCCTCCTCGACTTCTCCCGAGATCACCTCGTCCTCAGGACTGTAGATGTAGTCGTCGATGGTGCCCTGCATCTTGCAGTGGCGGAACGGCGTGAGGAAACCGTCGGCAATACCCTGCTTGAGCGAATATTGATATACGGGTTCTCCGAAATAGCGATACGTATCGGCATTGACGTCTCTCCGAGGCGTAGCCGTCAGACCGATCTGAATGGCAGAAGAGAAGTAGTTCATGATTTCACGCCACGAACTTTCGTCGTTAGCCCCTCCGCGATGACACTCATCTATGATCACAAGGTCAAAGAAGTCCTTTGGATATTGTCCGAATGTGTATTGCTTACCGTCATCTGTCATGAAAGTTTGGAATATTGAGAAGAATACGGACCCGTTTGTAGGAACCTTCCCGTTCTCCTTGATATCCTTAGGCGTGATTCGTACCAATGCATCTTGCTGAAATCCGAAGAACCCGTTGAATGCTTGGTCTGCAAGTATGTTTCGGTCCGCAAGGAATAGAATACGCGGTCGATTACCTGTCTTGCGTACATTCCATCTTGCTTGGAACAACTTATAGCATATTTGGAAGGCAATAAACGTTTTCCCTGTGCCTGTGGCGAGAGTCAGGAGAATGCGTTTCTGTCCATTGGCTATTGCCATGAGAGTCTTGTTTACGGCAACTTCCTGATAGTAACGGGGCTGCTTGGTGCCGTTTGAAAAGAACGGCTGTTCGTTGAAACGGTCGCGCCATTCGTCAGCATCGCCGAAAGTCTGCGTCCACAACTGTTGCGGTGTCGGGAAGCTCTCGATTCCGCCCTCCTTGCCCTTTTTCATGTCTATGGCATAGATGCTGTCGCCGTTGGTGGCATAGGCGTAGCGGATGTCGAGCATCGAGGCGTAAAGTTTGGCTTGCGCCACACCATCCGCGACATCCTTCTCATCGCTTTTCGCCTCCACGACGGCGAGCTTCACCCCTTTGTAGACCAAGACATAATCTGCCTTGAGCGGTTTTGGTTTCGAGGTTCGGGAGATGCGACCGTTCGTAATACGAAATTCGGTTACTATGCGGCTGTCATCGACTTCGCTCCACCCTGCCGCACGCAGTTTGGGGTCTATTTTGTCCAAACGGGTCTGACTTTCGTTCATGGGCTATTTGTTATTTTCAGACATTAGTTTATACCAACCTCGTATGGTATCCTGCAGGACCAATATGAAGTACATAAAGGCGAATACTATGATGGAATTCTCGATAATAGTAGCCGGCTTGGTTATGCAAGTTATATAATTTATTAGAGGATCTTTTATGATAAAGATTAAAAAAGTAGCGCTTATAATGGATATTTCAATGATAGCACTTCTTTTCATGCTTTCAATAACACTTGATATTTTTGCATTAGTATGTTCTTTACTGTATTTGATTAGCTCATTTAAAAGAGCTCCCGTTAAAGTCGTGTGTAGAACTGTCAGTGTTAACAGAACAGGAATGATGCTCGGTTTGATAGTCTGAAGATAATCGGAGTTCCCTAATGTGGATATAAATCCCAACAATAGTGAGATAAAAGCATATCCAAAATATTTAAACAGATTATCCATAGCCTTCTCACTTTATTTTGTTGAATATTGAAGCTAATTTTTCCGTAGGTGATTCTAATAAATTAGCGTCATTTAGTACAATTTTAAGATTATCTATTTCTATGGTTTTAAAGGTTGTTCCCGTGTGGATATGATGTTTTATTCCTTTTGCTTTTATGGTGATGGTATGACCGCTGTCTGCGGAGGCTTTAGTCAGAGCTGATAGCTTGCGATTCTTCTTTTTCAATACCAATTGCTCCGATGGATCCGATTTAAACTCAAAGGTTGTGTTTTTACTGTTGGTTAAAGCACTGTTTTCAGCAATCATTTTATTGATACTCGATAGTGTACGGGGCAGATTGGGGTAAGAGAAATTAAATCTTACCATGGTGATGCTTGGGTATCTGTCCACCAAACTCCAAAACTCGCTTTCTTGGAAGTCTCTCTTAATTTCTATTTGAAGCCCATATTTTTTTAAAAAGTGGGCATAGGTGAGAGACAATATATGCGCAACCACATTTGTGTCGCTGAATGCGGTGGAATTATCCTCTATTGCAATGTGCTGTATATCGTGTCTGTTGTCAATAATAACTATACAACTTGGATGATGAGGATATTTGTTTACATGAAATTTCTCCTCTATTTGTTGGTAAGTATTATTGGCTAATTGAAAGACGATAAAATGATCCCGATGATATAGAATTTTACTGTCATGATATTCGGTTCGCCCCTGATAGGGCTTATTACTATTTTGTAAGAAGTAAGATTCGAATATTTCCTGTTTTTTCTCCATGCGCTCTTTTACGGGCAGCATATTGTTATGAAACAAAGACCCTTGAACTGAGGTAATCGGAGAAAACTGATAGGTGTAAATGATATATCGGGACATATTCATAAAGGTTTATAGTTCGCCGTTAAATGCCTTTCGGAGGAGTGCTTGTTTCAGATCCTCGCATAAAACTATTGTCTTGTTGTAGTTCTCTTGGAGGACTTTGCAACACTCGTCGAGATTATCAAGTTGAGACACAATTCTTTTCTGATCACCAATTTCGATAATTGGAATGGATACTCCTTTAATTTTCTTTTGAGATATATTTGATTGTGCATTTCCTGTCGCTTGGGCTACTAAATATTCTTTTTGAGACAATATTACATAATAAATGAAATCAGGTAAATATTTTTTATTTGGGAAAATTCCGCAAACAGCTTGATTTGTTGTTGATGGAATTTGAAGAATACCGACTTGTCCTGCGGTAGCTCCATACATCGCAACTACCACTGTGCTTTTAGGAAACCATTTTGCCGATGAGTTATCGACACCGGCTTGTGTTATGAATAATTCTGTATTATATATATTTCTTGAACACACCTCTCCACTTCGTAACCACGGAATATCCCCTCCTTCATAGTATTCCTTATACATTTTGTTCGGTGTTCCTCCTGCCCCCGTTTTACATTCTACTCCAATAGTAGAGAGCTGCCAGCTATTGTTGTTGAATTTTTCCTTGAGGATAGTTCGAAAGAGGTCTTTGGCGGCTTGAAGGCTCTTTTCGGCATTGGCTTTGAGTGCGTCGATCTTCGCAAACTCCGCATCCAATATCTTAACAATACGCTGTTGTTCTTGGAGCAATATGGGGAATGGTATTGACAAAGATGCTATATATTCTTTAGGAATCCTTTTAAGTCCACAAGCACCTACCATTAGTTTTTTACCATTCTGCCTAAAGACGTCTGTCCTAAGATAGTAATATATATAATCAGAGATTATCTCTTGAACGGAATTGCGTATTACAATGTATTCGCTTGATCCAAACCCAATGCCGTGCGCTAACTTTTTTACTATTGCAAGTTTCCCATTTTCAAAGCATGGGGTGACTTTCGCTATTAATATGTCACCTTCTTCAAAATATGTGTATCCTGAAGCAATGTCCTTATAAAGAAGCCTTTTCGAAGGGTATGCGTATTTATTGCCGATTGTTAAATCCTCCATTGGCATAAAAGAGACCTCGAGAAGTGGGTCTATATCTTTAACCTTGGCTCTATTTTTTGAAGGTGCTACTTTACAAATATCCCCAAGTTTTTTTATTGTCCACCCCTCTTTCATATCATCCCAAGAATTTCGTCCAACAATTTTCGGCTGTCGTCTGCAAGGGCTTGGATGTCGCCGACAATCTCTTGCGGGGTGCGCTCGTCAACCGTCTCGATCCGATGGGGATTCTTAACCGACAGATCGCAGTTCTCGTCAAGCTCGGAGACCGCCACACTCCACGAATTCTCGCTCTCCGCCTTGCTCTTTTGTAACGTGACAAACTCTTCGAGATCAGTTTCGGTGAGGGGATTGGTCTTGCCGAGCGTGCGGTTGAGGTTCAGTTGGTAGAACCACACATTGCGTGAGTGTTCTCCCTTCCTGAAGAAGAGAACAACGGTCTTTACTCCTGCCTGAAATACTCCTGACGGAAGGTCGAGAACGGTATGCAGGTTGCACTCCTCAAGCAGCTTGCGCCGCAGGGATATCGACGCATTATCGGTGTTGCTAAGGAATGTGTTTTTGATAACTATGCCCGCTTCTCCGCCTGCCCGCAGATACTTTATGAAGTGTTCGAGGAAGAGATAAGCGGTCTCACTTGTCTTGATTGTGAAGTTTTGCTGCACCTCACGACGCTCTTTGCCTCCGAATGGCGGGTTGGCAAGTATATAATCGAACTGATCCTTCGGTTGTACGTCGGCAAGGTTCTCGGTCAGAGTATTGGTGTAGATGATATTGGGCGAATCGACTCCGTGCAGGATCATGTTCATCGTGCCGATAATGTACGGCAATACTTTATCGTCCTTGCCCGTGAAGGTCGACTCCTGAAGTATGCGTTCATCCTCAGTGCGCTTGACATGATTATGCATATAGGTGTATGCCTCGCACAGAAAGCCCGCCGAGCCGCAGGCTCCGTCGTAGACCGTTTTCCCGATCTGAGGATTTACAATTTTTACAATGGTGCGGATCAAAGGACGTGGAGTATAGTATTCTCCTCCGTTGCGACCTGCGTTGCCCATGCGGTTGAGGCGGCTCTCATACCAATAGGTCATCTCGTGACGTTCTTCTGTGGTTTGGAATCGCAGATTGTTCACCTGTTCCAATATGTCACGAAGATTGTATCCGCTCTGAATACGGTTATGAATCTCGGAGAAGATGACGCCTATCTTTATCTCGATGGATTTGGGGGCTCCCGTCTCTTTGAATTTGATCAAATATGGAAAAAGCTTGTTATTGACAAACTCGATGAGATCATCGCCCACCAAGGCATTGGAGATGTCGTAGTTGCCTTGTGCATCGAGTGGAATCGCCCAATCATTCCATCGATAGCCTGCGGATATGATGGGTTTGTATGGCTTATCCTGAAGTTCGGCCGCAATCTGCCGCGTCTTTTCAAGATCATCCAAGTATTTGAGAAACAGAATCCATGAGGTCTGTTCCACGTAGTCCAATTCGCTTGTACACCCTTTGTCTGTGCGCAAGTAGTTGTCGAGGTTCTTGACTATTTGTTCGAAAGCCATGAGTTATTCGTTTTTTGGGGCGGTAACGAGTGTGCCTTTACGGATTATGCAAAGTCTGTTCGTGAATGGTTTTTCGGGTGTAATGCCGAAGTTGGCGAGGCTTTTATATTTGATACCTATATCCTGTTTTCCAAAGTGGTCACATAGAGCCTTGATGCTGCCAAAGTAATAGTGTTTACCTTGCAGTTCGAGGTGAACTATGTGTCGTTCTTGTTTGTTCATCATATGAGCGCTATTTATATCAAAAATATGAAAAAATGGAAAATAATCAAAATAAGCCATGTTATTTTAGTATTAATATTGTTTATGTTGAATATATTCCATATATTTATATGGTTGATGCATAAGTTTAAATGTCTTCATATAAGTAATTTTGTTTGAACACAAATGGAAGAAATCAAATATGTTATCTGTAGGGTTGATAATTGCTACAGGCTGAATATATGGATTTGATCCGTTAACGTTGTTTTGGTTCAGGAGTATGCGAGAACTTGTTATGCGGCATCGAATCCACACGTAATTCTCTCATGTGTCTATGGCCCCTGATGCCATTTAAATATTGAGTTTTATTTTTGATTACAACTTATTCTTTGGCTATCATAATAGTATTAGAGTTATGTGAAATGTCAGGGGTAGCTGTATATGTTATTATTAACAATAAAGTTAATATATATTTGATTAGTTAGTATATATGTTAATTTGTATATTTGTGAAAATATTGATATGAGAGAGCCAACCAATATAAGTTTGCGCATCAAAGATGTATTGTCCGAACGAGGTCTCACGCAGAAAGATCTTTGTTTGCGTTTGGGGATATCTGAAGTCTCGTTGTCGCGTCAATTGTCTAAGGGGTCAATGAGTCTTGGCAGATTGATTGATATTGCTAATGTTATTAATGTGGATGTTCGGGATCTTATCTCAGAACCTATTAAAAACGAGGCGCGTGGTTATGTAGAGTATAACAATAAGATCTACTCATTTGAGACATTGAAAAAGTTGAAACAAATCGTAGACATTATTGAACAAAAAGAATCTTCAGAAAAGTATCAGAAAGCAAAGGCCTTGGAAATTAAAAGGGAAGAAAAATCTATTGAGAGAAAGATTAAACCTAAAGCTATGCCTTTGTTTAATGATATTGTTTTAGATAGATTCGAGAACTATGATGCAACATTATTGAATTGTTGGTCATTTCGTAATGGAGGTGATGTTCGTAATAATGTGACCTTGGATTTGGGAAATATGTTATCTGATTATGCTTTTAGTGTGTTGGGAGTCCCGTTCTTAAATTCCGAAAGCGCATATATAGCAGGCGCTTATTCTTTACAAGGAGAGGAGTATTGTGCTATACAAAAACAATTGTCAACATGGAAAAATGGATATACCTCCAAGGCCATTTTCAGAAAACAAAAGAATGAATACACCAAATTACTTAGGAAGGATTGGGAGCAATTTAATATTCAGTGGATGTTGTTCATTGTTTGGGAAAAGTGTAAATCCAATGAATCATTCCGTCAAATATTGATATCTATACCCAAAGATGCAATTATAATTGAGAATAGTACGTATGTGGGAGTAAAAGATCCGGCTAAGTCAACGAGTACAATATGGGGGTGTTGGAATGAGGATTTGATGGCTGCAAGAAAAATAATAGAATCTGATGTGGAAAATCGGACAACTCTGAATAACAAAAAGCAAATCGAATATCGGAAAATGATAGAACGCAATAAGATTAACCATGTCGGAGTGTGGAAAGGGAAAAATCTTATGGGAAAAATTCTTAAGTTATGTCAAATTGCTCTTCTTACTAATACTAAGCCTCCTATAAACTATAACTTGCTTAATAGTTCGGGCATATTTTGGTTCGGGGTTGATATAAAAGAGTTTTTATTACAATAAGTTTGTGTTATACATTATTCATAAGATTTTTGTTTGGATTATTTATTCATATAGCCCTTGGCAATGATGAATCTGCATATTATATTTGTATTTAAATATTTTGTGTATGAAGGAGTCGATTAAAATACGCAATCTCGGGCCTATTCGAGACCTGATAATAGAGGATATTAAACCTGCAACATTCTTTATAGGTGCATCAGCAAGTGGAAAAAGTACGATACTGAAGGCAGTCGCATTGTTTCGCTATCTTTTTAAGATGCTATGTATCAGGTCTTATTTGAGGGATGCTAATATAAGTCGTAGCCCTTTTAGAATAAGAATGGAGTCTCTTTTGCGAAATTGTGGCTTTGATGTATTAATAAAAAACGATACATACATTGAATATACCGTATCAAATAATCAGACATATGTGTTGAAATTTGCAAATAAGAAATTGTCATATGAACCTAATTTGGTACAAAGAGATGATTTGGTGTTTTTTAAAGTATCGTTTATCTCGGAGAATAGAAATATGATCCCAACATGGGCTTCACGAGTTGCGGCAAACAAAGGTGCTAAATTAGGGTTTTATTTTCATGAAACATATAATGATTTTGACGAAGCGACAAATTCTATTAAGGAAATGGAGATAGACTATTTCCGTGTGAAAATGAATGTGAAAAAGACTGACTTGGGAAAGCGATATTTGTTGACTTCGCTAAATCATGATTATGCATCATTCGACTTGACAAAGGCATCGTCGGGTATGCAATCTTCTATCCCGATGTCTGTAATTGCGCGTTATTTTGCAACAGATTTCTCATTTAAGGATGCCTTTAGACGATCAGTTCTGAATTATTTGTATGAAAGTGATAACCTTACAGAGTTCCATCCTAATTTGGAGTTAGCGGATATGGATAAATATGTTCATATGCATATTGAGGAGCCTGAGGTTAGTGCAGATCCTGATACTCAAGTTGCCATAATTGATTCTTTAGTTAGGCAATGTTTCGTAACACATAATATGGATCGCGCCTTATCAATAATGGTAGCGACACATAGCCCATACATTGTAAATGAGCTTAATGTGTTAATAAGGGCATTTTATTATTCATTGAAAAAAGATTATGGAAATAATAATCTTATTCCAAGGATAGATCCTTCAAATATAGCAGTCTATAAGGTTGTTGATGGTCATTTGGAGAATTTGATAGTTGAAGATAATGCGTCAGAACAGGTCGTTGTAAATGCGATTGATTTGTCTGAAACAATGGATCATATATACGAACGGTATGTTAGCCTCAGATAGAAAAAATGAAGGATTTGTTGTATAATTATTATGGCATAGCATATAATAGCCTTGTAAAACACGATGTCACAAGTGTGGAATGTGGGGAGATAAAGTTTGAGATTAAAGATAAAGAAGATCAGATTGTATGTAAAAATGGTAATGGTATATCTGTTTTTAGTAATCCTCGGAAGAAAAAGATTACCATTATAGACTTTGAAGATTATATTAATAAATGGAGGGGTCAAGCAGGACAGGGTAAGCGGTGCGATTTTATTCTTTATGATGATGTAGACTATGTCGTATTGAATGAATTGACAACGTGTCAAGAGCGTTTTTTGGATAATCACTACAGGGATGGTAGGGAGGTGACGGGTAAACGGAGTCATGCCATATGTCAAATTCAAGAATCGATTAATAAATTGTGTCATGTTCCTGAAATAGATGATTATATTAAAAAGAAGCCTAATAAGGTGGGCTTGTTTTCTTATAAAATAAAAGAGGACGCCAACGTAGCCAATGAGGTAAATAATACGATGGCTCAGTTTAGATCAGTAAATAGGATATATGAAAATGTATCCTCATCAAATGTTTTTACTAAAGGATTTGTGTTTGAGCAACGAATTTACCCGGAAGCATTTAATTTCAAATAAAAAATAATAGGGGTTCCCTATTATTTTGGGGAGGTACCCTATTTCAATCCAAGAGCGTTACCGCTTGATTTTGTTGATCTTGTTTCATTGAGTTATGATAGCGGTGAAAGGCCTTCGAACCTGCGGTGTGTCCGCTCATGGTAGCAATTATTGAGTCAGTTATCCCTTTTCCAACCAATACGTCAATAAAGCAGGATCGAGCAAATTTGCTTTTTGCGAGTTCATAAAGTGGTTTATATTCCGCTTCCCCATAGGCATTGTATGTAGTCACGATGCGGTTTAAGCCTGCCGCTTTGAATAGTCTTTTTAGTTGGGTGTTGTATGTTTGCTTATTCTTAGGAAAGAGAAACAACGGCGTATATTTTGTAGGTTCTTCAGCCCTATGTCGGTTGAGAATATCAAGTGCTTTGGGCGATAGGGGAATGCGGCACTCTACTGCAGTAATATCCTTGGTCTTTTTGGGGTAGTAATGTATGGAGGTTACCCCATTTTCTACGATGAGGTTCTTGTACTTAAGATTGAAGAAGTCCGATACGCGACAACCTATGGAGCATTGGAAATAAAAGAGGTCTCGGATATATGACAGTTCTGTATCAGTTAATTCACATTTAAGCAACTGCCGTTTTTCTTCCTGAGTGAGAGTAATGGGGTCTCCGTACATGGCTGTAGGTACAGTATAATCTGTAATATTTCCATATTCGGAAACACCATACTGTGTTCTGCACCACTTAAAGAAGTGTTTGGCTACGGTCATTATCTTTGATATTGAATTGCGATTCTTTTTACGTGTTCGATGCATTGGATTTCGACAGACACCCTGTCCTTCATCATTTTGCAGGAAGCATTGAAAATCCGTTAACATTTTTGCATCGCATTTTTTGAAAGTGATTTCTTCTTTTCGCCATATTTCGAAGTTTTTCAGATGATTCATGGCATTTATGCGGGTATTGTTTCTTCCTTGTGATACTGTAGCATCTTTACAATACAATGCAGCCAATGCCCAAAAGGAATTTTGTTCTTGGGAGGGTTTCTCTATGTTTGGCGTATCTCGTTTTTTGCAATCCTCTTTAGTTTTCCCGATCTCTTTATCCAACGCCTTAATCAAATCTTCTTTGGATATGGTTTCTACTTTTTGCGAGAGGCTTAACAGTTTCCCACTAATCAAATCTAATGTACGATTGACCTCTGCGTATTGCACGATGCGTGTGCGCTTTTTTGCAGTACAATTCTTGTGAATGCCGAATGAGCGATTCCCGTCGCCGCGAGATGCCTCATTTCGATTCCCAAACCACGCACTTCTTTGTGCGGAATATCCTGTGAAGTAATGAATCTCCTGTTGTCGATTCACCCGTATTATTGCGCTGATTTGATAATACGGTTCCGCGCTGACCGCTTTCTTTGATACATAGACATTCTTTTTGATGTCTAACCTGAAACGAATACTGTACTCCATCTTTTTTATAAAATATGTGGAGTAGGCCCCAAAAGTCAAGAGGCGAGGCGTAAAAAAATTTTTTACGCCTGATTCTCTGTCGTATCAAACGATGTCTGTTGAAGCTATTCGCTGTTTAAATTATGCTCACATGGTGCAGAATTCGTGTTCTCGATGTTTGCCGATGTTTGTCGAATTCTATTTGACCATGCGCTTCAGACCTCAGAATGAAACACTTAACGATGTGTTGATCACGTTGTTAAGTGTTTTTGTTTTTGTCCGACAGTCAGATTTACACAACATTTGCACAACGCAAATTACACCAACGTGGCAGCCTTTCAGTGAAGAGGCGTCGGGCCTGTGGAACAGTGAGCCTGTAAAGATGCAGGCCCGTGAAACGGTGAAGATACAGGTTTGTGATCTATTTGTCGAGCGCTGTGAATACAATGTGGATATATAAATGTATATGAGCGGCGGTTTATATTCTTGGTCGGTCGTGATTGTATGCGGCGAGGTTTGAAATCTTCGGTATTTTCACATTCTGCGGCGTGCGGCTCGGTGTCGAGGGTCGGGTAAGGAATGGAGAGTGATCGTGAGACTTGTGGTGCGTTAACGTCCGTGTCTTCGGGCGATATTATAACACAGCCGGCGGAACTTTGGTTCCGCCGGCTGCTTTTGTGATCGGATGACTTGGGCGTGCGGCCCGAGGGGTCATCCCCCGATTGCGAGGTCAGATATTGCGGCCCTTGGCCTTTTCGATCTGGCGTTTCATTACGTCGAGCGAGTTGTCTATCGCCTCCTCGAATGTGCGTGCCTGCTCCTCTACGCGCAGGTCGCCGCCGGGTATGTGGAGTGTAACTACTGCGATCTTGTTACCTCTTTCGTTGTCCTTGTCGAGTTTCAGAATCACATCGGCCCCCATTGCGTTCTCGGCAAAGCGGTCCAGTTTGGCTAATTTTTTCTCGATGAACTCGATGAGCTGCTTGCCTGCATCGAATTTCACTGACTGAATCTGTACGTTCATAGCCTTCGAATTTAGAGTTAAACCTTATTTTGTCTGCTCCGTGCGGGGCGGTATGCCCCTGCGGAGAGCGCTCTGTTATGTCTTCGGTACCGTCGCGATGCCGCCTTTTGGACAGACGGTACAATCGCGGCGCCATCCTGTTTCGTTGCCGGTGCAATCGTCGCGCCGATCTTTTATATGGCAAACGTCACGTCCGGCTGCTGCGGTATTCCGTTTTGTCTCCGAAAGTGTCGTTTACGGCTTCTTGTCGGTGTGCGAGCGCGGGTGCGCCGCGGCATATATGCGTTGCAGCTGCGCGATGTTGTTGTGGGTGTAGACCTGTGTTGCCTTGAGGGAGGTGTGGCCCATCAACTCCTGTATTTCGCGCAGGTCGGCGCCGTCGTTGAGCAGGTGTGTGGCGAAAGTGTGCCTCAGCACGTGGGGCGAGCATTTGCCCTTCACGCCGCACTCGGTCAGCAGCCGCGCTACGCTGCGCTGGACGTCGCTGCGGGATATACGTTTTCCTGTTCCCGATAAAAATAACGCTTTTTCGCCGTTTTTGCAAATTTTCGGGGACGAATCTTGCTCCATATATATCTGTATTTCGCGGGCCACGCGCGCGACGAGCGGCACGATGCGGGTCTTGTCGCCCTTGCCGTGCACGCGCAGTGCCGAGCCGCTGTTTATGATGTCGTCGGTATCGAGTCCCGTGAGTTCGGCCAGACGCAGCCCGCAGGTGTAGAGTATGAGCACCATGAGGGCGTCGCGGCGGCGCCGCGCATCGTCGTCATGCAGACGCTCCATGACGGTCTCTACGACGTGCGACATCTCGTCGTCGGGCACGAAACGTGGCAGGCGGCGCGACGTGCGCAGCGGCGTGAGGGCGGCGAAGGGGTCGGTATGTGCGAGGCCCTCGCGCCGCAGATAGCGGTAGAGCGAGCGCAGCGAGGCGACGCACCGGTTTATCGAGGCGTTGTTCATGCGTCCATCGTCCGAGAGGTGCATCACCCATGCCCGCACATCCTCACCCCGCACGCGGCAGAGGTCGAACCCTGCCTGCCCGGTGCCGCTGCCGCTATCCTCGGCCGTGGCGGCTTCGCCCCACGCGACGAAGGCGGCGATATCGTGGCGGTAGTTGCGCACCGTGAGCGGCGAGTAGCGCCTCTCGCCCGCAAGGTAGGCGGCAAACCGCTCGGCAAGGGCGGCGTTGGTTGTCGTATGGGTGTCGTGTGTCATGTATCGGGGAGGTTTATCGCGTGCTGCGCTCGATGGAGGTTATGCGCGGCTCGCCCTGCCCGGGCAGCGGCTTGTAGATCACGATGACGGCATCGAAACGTTTGCCGCGGCGGCCATTCTCGCGCGCCTTGCATACGAATCGGTAATTCGTGCCGGCAACCACCTGCGTAGCCACGTTGAGCGGCTTGTAGGTGGTGTCGTCGATGGAGGCGACGGCCGCCTCGAAGAGCGCACGCTCCTCTGTTGTCGGGCGCCGCGGGTCGGTATATCCTCCGACTGCAGGGTCGCTGCTGCGGCCGCATGAGGCCAACAGCGTCAGCGACAGAACCAAAATTGTTATAAGCTGTTTCATGCGGAAAATGGTATTTCGTGGCACTGTAACAAAAGTAACCAAAATTTTTTTCGATATGGCCAAAAATTTCTATCTTTGGAAGCTGTATGCGAAGAAAGAGTGCATACAGCGACAAACTAACGAAACCAACTAACCAATTCTTATTATGCAAAGAATATTATTATGTATGTTGGCCGTGTGCGCCGTATTGGGCGCCGAGGCCAAGCCGACGGTGAAGACTATCGCCTCGCCGGACGGCAAGCTCGTGGTGACGGTGACCGTCGCCGATGACATACGCTGGAGCGTTGAGGCCGACGGCCGTACCGTTCTGGCGCCCTCGCAGATAGCCATGCAGATCAGCGACAGCGAGACATGGGGCGAGGCTCCGCGCCTGCGCAAGGCCGTTGTCGGCAAGATCGACGAGACTGTCGAGGCCCCTCTCTACAAGAAGGCCGAGGTCGAGGACAAGTGCACGACACTGACGCTTCAGTTCAAGGGCGACTATGCCGTTGAGTTCCGCGCCTATGACAACGCTGCGGCTTACCGTTTCGTCTCGACGCGCAAGGGCGACTATACGGTGAAGGACGAGGTCGCGGAGTTCGCCTTCGAGGGTGACAACAACGTCTACTGCTCGTACGTTCGCGGCAATGCCAACAAGAGCATCGAGCAGCAGTACTACAACTCGTTCGAGAACACCTACGAGATCGAGCCTATGAGCAAGATGGGTGCCAACCGCCTGATGTTCCTGCCGGTGCTGGTAGACATGGGCGACCGCAAGGTCTGCATCACGGAATCGGACCTGATGTCGTACCCGGGCATGTATCTCTACAATCCCGACGGCGGCACGGCCCTCAAGGGCAACTATGCGCCCGTACCCGACGAGGTCAAGCAGGGCGGCCACAACATGCTTCAGGGCGAGGTGCAGACGCGCAAGCCCTATATTGCGGAGGTTAGCGGCGAGCGTTCGTTCCCGTGGCGTATATGCATCGTTGCCGACAGCGACGCCGAGCTGCTGGATAACGATATGGTCTTCCTTCTGAGCCATCCGAACGTTATCGGCGACACGTCGTGGATCGAGCCCGGCAAGGTTGCATGGGAGTGGTGGAACGACTGGGGTCTCTACGGTGTGGACTTCAAGCCCGGTATCGACAACCGCACCTATAAGTATTATATCGACTTCGCCGCCCGCAACGGTATCGAGTATGTGATTCTGGACGAGGGCTGGAGCGTCAACCTGAAGGCCGACCTCATGCAGGTTATCCCGTCGATCGACATCAAGGAGCTTGTCGACTACGGCAAGGAGCGCGGTGTGGGCATCGTCCTCTGGGGCGGCTACTGGGCCGTGAACCGCGATATGGACAACGTCTTCAAGTACTACTCTGATCTGGGTGTCAAGGGCTTCAAGATCGACTTCATGGACCGTGACGACCAGCAGATGGTTGACTTCTACGAGCGTGCCGCCGCGACGGCTGCCAAGTATCACCTCATGTGCGACTTCCACGGAGCATACAAGCCCTGCGGCCTGTCGCGCAAGTATCCCAACGTGGTGAACTACGAGGGTGTGCACGGTCTGGAGCAGATGAAGTGGTCGGACGCTTCGGTGGATCAGGTGACCTACGATGTGACCATACCGTTCATCCGTATGGTTGCGGGTCCGATGGACTACACGCAGGGCGCGATGATGAACGCCCAGCTCTATAACTACCACGCAAGCAACTCGGAGCCTATGAGTCAGGGTACGCGCTGCCACCAGTTGGCCATGTACGTCGTATTCGAGGCGCCGTTCAACATGCTGTGCGACTCTCCGACCAACTACGAGAAGGAGCCCGAGTGCACGCAGTTCATCGCCGAGATCCCGACCGTATGGGATGAGACGGTGGCTCTGGATGGCAAGGTCGGCGAGTATGCGGTATTGGCACGCCGCAGCGGCGACGAGTGGTATGTCGGCGGACTGAACGGCTGGAAGGGCCGTGACGTGGAGGTCGACCTCTCGTTTCTGCCCGACGGCGAGTATGTGATGACGCTGATGGAGGACGGCTACAATGCCGACAAGATAGCCCGTGACTTCCGCATCGCGAACGGCACTACCGACAACTCTAAGAGCCTCAAGGTGCGTATGGCCAAGGGCGGCGGCTTCACTATCAAGCTCTCTCCGGTGAAGTAACAGGAGACTATACTGCCAAGCAGGCCATCAAGAGATAGCGGCAGCGGTTTTGCTGCCATACATACACAGCAGGAGGTAACGGCGGCGGCTTCTTCGTCAGAGTTACTCTTAAGATGTATCGGTGGCAAGAGAGCTGCATAATGATTCCGGGCGCGTTCCATATCGGGACGCGCCTTTTTTGTGCCTTTCGGCTGCGCGTATCCGTAATACTTTCAATATGCCTTATCCTCTTGATACCTTGATATCTTGATACCTTGATACGGTATGCGCACCGGCCTTCAGAGTAGCATGATATGTCTGCCGTCTCATCCTTTATTGTTGCCTCCTTGCGGTATGTCGCACCCCGTCCCTTTCAGGCCGAATTATCCCTTGCGGGGCGTGGCGGCCGTGCGCAAGGTAGAGGGTGGCTCGGGGTGTGTCTGTGGGGTGTCATGGAATATGTAGCGGTTGCGGAAAATATGGGGTGATAAGTAAAAAATATTGGAAAGGTGCGGGTTTTGCTGTGTCAGAGGATCGCGGCGGCATGGTATTTGCTGCGATGAGGGCGGTATAAAGGGCGGAAGAGAAGAACGGAAGAGAAAAATGATGAAAAATTTTGACGTTTGAAGAAAAGTTCTTACCTTGCGTTCACAAAATGGTGTATAATTACTAAAAGTTGATTGCCTATCGAAAAAATTCTGCTCTTTGATGATTTAATATAAGGAAGGAGAAGAGTATGAACACACGAGTGTTAAGCGACCAGGTATTGCTTAATAACTATCTTTCAGGTGATCGCGCTGCCATATCGCAACTTATCGACAGACACACGCATCGCGTCCGTGACTACATCCGCATGATGGTCAAGGATAACGACGTGGCTGACGATATCCTCCAAGAGACATTCATTAAGGCCGTACGCGTCATAGACGAGGGACGTTATGCCGACACGGGCAAGTTCCTGTCGTGGATATTGCGCATAGCCCACAATCAGGTCATCGACCATTTCCGCTCGCAGAAGAACGCCAAGACGGTGAGCGAGTCGGATGCGGGATATAATATGTTGGGTACGCTGCGTTTTGCCGAGCGCACGGTCGAGGATGCCATGATCTCGTCGCAGATCGAGGAGGATGTACGCCGACTTATAGAGCGGTTGCCGGCCGAGCAGCGTGAGGTGGTGATGATGCGCTACTATTCGGGTCTGAGCTTTCAGGAGATCGCCGACCAGACGGACGTGAGCATAAACACGGCTCTGGGCCGCATGAGGTATGCGCTGATCAACCTGCGTAAGATGATCAAGGAAAATAATCTTATTTTGAGCTGACGGACACAATAAATCTTCCTGAGCCGTCGTTTGATAGGAAACGAAAGCAGCCTATGGAAGATTTTGACAGTAAAGCATCATCGGAATTGGTCTCTGACGACTACGAACTTCTGCTAAAGGAGGTCATTTGTGAAGAGGCAGACCTTTTTTACATTGACTGTTATCTTCGGGAGCTGTTTCGTGGAAAAAAGAGATAAGCTAAGGGTTAATTTTTGAAGGAGGGGAATCGTCCGCAAGGCCGGTTCCCCCGTTTTTTGTGCCCGCGGGGCGGAGACGGACGGATTACATGGAGATGATGGGCGGGAGATGTGACGGATGACGGGACGAGTGACGTGGCGGATGTATTTCATCTCGTAAGATGTGGCCGTAAGTGATGATATTGCCGCCTGTAAGGTGTGGCAGGTGGTTACGTGATGGATGTGGGGAACGGGCTGGCTGAGGCGGGAGCTTATGGAATAAAATGTGGAGGAAAACTTCCGTGCGGGGCGAAAAGCGGGCCGGCGCGCTACCGAATGATACCAAACGCGGTCTCGGAATTACGGTTTATAACCAAAATGATAAATTTAACATTGATTTTATTTGTGGTGTGGTTATAAATTCATACCTTTGTTACATCAAAAAAAATGTAACCAACAAATACAACGACCATGTACGGAAAGATCAGGGAACACCTCCGCAAGGAGCTGGCCGACATCAAGGCTGCCGGCCTCTACAAGAACGAACGGGTGATCTGCTCGCCGCAGCGCGCCGAGATCGACGTAGCGGGCAAGAAGGTACTCAATTTCTGCGCCAACAACTATCTTGGGTTGTCGGACAATCCGCGTCTTATCGAGGCGGCGAAGCGTGCGATGGATTCTCGCGGCTTCGGAATGTCGTCGGTACGTTTCATCTGCGGATGTCAGGATATACACAAGGAGCTTGAGAAGGCCATATCGGACTACTTCGGTACCGAGGATACGATTCTCTACGCCGCGTGCTTCGATGCCAACGGCGGTGTTTTCGAGCCTCTGCTGACGGAGCAGGACGCCATCATCTCGGATGCTCTGAACCACGCCTCGATCATCGACGGCGTACGTCTGTGCAAGGCGGTACGTTACCGCTATGCCAACGCCGACATGTCGGAGCTGGAGGATTGCCTGAAGCGTGCGCAGGCTCAGCGTTTCCGCATCATCGTGACGGACGGAGTCTTCTCGATGGACGGCAACGCCGCCCCGCTGGACAAGATCTGCGCTCTGGCGGACAAGTATGACGCGATGGTTATGGTTGACGAGTGCCACTCGGCTGGAGTGCTGGGTAAGACGGGCCGCGGCATCACCGAGCTGTACGATCTGCGCGGCAAGGTTGACATCCTGACGGGCACGCTGGGCAAGGCCTTCGGCGGCGCCGTGGGCGGCTTCACGACGGGCCATGCCGAGATCATCGACATGCTGCGCCAGCGTTCGCGTCCCTACCTCTTCTCGAACTCGCTGCCGCCCGCAGTGGTAGGTGCCGGCATCGAGCTCTTCCGCATGCTCAAGGAGAGCAACGAGTGGCATGACCGCCTCGTGGCCAACGTCGAGCACTTCCGCACGAAGATGATGGCCGCAGGCTTCGATATCAAGCCTACGCAGTCGGCTATCTGTGCCGTGATGCTCTACGACGCCAAGCTGTCGCAGGATTTCGCCGCGCGCCTTCAGGACGAGGGTATCTTTGTTACGGGCTTCTACTATCCCGTCGTGCCGAAGGGACAGGCCCGTATCCGCGTTCAGGTATCGGCAGGCCATACGACCGAGCAGCTGGACCGCTGCGTCGAGGCATTCGTGAAGATAGGCAAGGAGTTGGGTGTATTAAAGTAGGAGGCCATGGCAAAGACGACATTGGATGCTACCGACAGAAAGATACTTCGGTTCCTGATAAAGAATGCCCGTATGCCCTATCTCGAGATCGCACGCGAGTGCGGCATCTCGGGTGCGGCCATCCACCAGCGCATCAAGAAGCTGGAGGATATGGGCGTGATCATGGGCAGCCGCCTTGTAGTTGCCCCGAAGTCGCTCGGCTTCGACGTGTGTGCCTTCATCAGCATACGCGTGTCGGATATCACGCGACAGCAGGATACCGTCGAGCAGTTGCGCAAGATTCCCGAGATCGTCGAGTGTCATTACATAACGGGTTCCTACAACCTTATGGTGAAGCTCTATTGCGTAGACAACGAACATCTTATGCGTACGATCTTCGACCATATCCTGCAGGTTCAGGGCGTGTCGAGTACGCAGACCTATATCTCGCTCAACGAGACGTTCCAGCGCGAGATCCACGTCGACTGCCTCGACGATTAGTCCGAAAGGCCGACGTGACAGTCATCAGGCCGCAACCCCATACGGGGCTGCGGCTGTTTTTGTTTGCGTGTGGTGCGGGTTTCTGTCGGGGACTGTGTTTTGCCGGGTGAATACCTGCGGGGATATATCGTGGCTGATATGGATATGTTCTGCCTGACGGGATGTGCGGACGTCGTTGCGTCATTCCGCTGTGGCGTCGTGCCAGACAAGCGAGGGCGGTATGCCGAACTCCTGCTTGAAGGTGCGGGAGAAGTGGCTCAGGCTCTTGAATCCCACCTCGGCACACACCTCGGCGGGGCGTTGTCCCTGCTGTATGCGTCGCCGAGCCTCGGCCAGACGGCGGCGTATGATCCACCGTCGGGGTGAGGTGTGGAACGTGTCGGTGAACTCCTGTTTGAAGGCGGCGAGCGAGCGGCCCGCATAGTGTGCGAGGCCCGCGAGATCGAGCTCCTGCATGTAGTATTGCTCCATGAATCGGCGCAGGTCGGTCTTGGCGGGGGCGGCGAAGTCGAAGAGCATGGCCGTGAGGTCGGGCTCGATCTCGATGAGTGTGAGCACGGTCTCCTGCATCTTCAGCTCCATGAGCTGGCGTCCGGGGAAGTGCTCCGATGAGAAGTACGCTATGAGCGATGTGAAGAGGTTGTCCAAGAACGGGTGCCGCGGCAGGGGTATGTATGCCGACGCGGGGCTTGGCTGCAGGTGGGCGAGGGATATGGCATTGCGTGAGAGCGTGCGGCGCAGCATCGGCACCGTGAGGTAGAAGAATACCCCCTCGAACGGTTCGCCGTCGGGCAGTGCGCGGGAGGTCTTGCGGCACATGTGGTTGCGGCGCAGGATGTAGGCGTCGCCCTTGCGGAGGGAGTGGCTGCGGCCGTTCTCCGTGACGAGCAGCTCGCCCGAACGTACATATACGAGCATGTGCTCCGTCGCTACGCCGCTGCATTGCGTGGAGTCGGTTATGCGGCAGTAGTGGATGTAGTCGCCGTAGTGTATGGTGGTGACGCCGCCCTCGATGCTCTTGGTGAGCGCTATGTCGGTCGCGGTGTCGGCGGGTGTGGGTGTGTTGCTCATCTTCATGTCGTGTTATGTCGTGGGGTTTGTGCCGCTGTCGGCCGTGGCCGTTGTTGCCGATGCGGCCTTTGTTGGTGCAAATATAGCGCATAAGCATGGCCGGTATGTTGTCCCTGCGGCCGAAATTGTTGCCTGTGCGGCTATTTCTCCGAATATGCGGTTGAAATTACAACAAAAGCGGCGGATTGTATATAATTTTGCATCAAGAAATCATAATATTGAGGTATGTATGAGACGTTTGACAATAAATGCAGTGAAGATGGTTATTGCGGCCGTATGCCTGTCGGCATCAACCGGATGCGGTGGGCCGGCCGGTAGTGAAACTAAACAAAACAACAATATGGAGAGTCTGAAGATGACGAGCGAGTGGGACAAGGTCTTCCCGCAGAGCGACAAGGTGACACATTCGAAGGTTACGTTCCGCAACCGTTACGGTATAACGCTTGCGGCGGATCTCTACATGCCGAAGGATGCCGCGGCGCCGATGGCGGCCATAGCCGTGAGCGGGCCGTTCGGGGCGGTGAAGGAGCAGGCGTCGGGGCTGTATGCGCAGACGCTGGCCGAGCGCGGATTCCTGACCATAGCGTTCGACCCCTCTTATACGGGAGAGAGCGGCGGCGAACCCCGCAACGTTGCCTCGCCCGATATCAACACGGAGGATTTCTGTGCGGCGGTCGACTATCTCTCTACGCGCGAGGATGTCGACGCGGAGCGTATCGGTATCTTGGGTATATGCGGTTGGGGCGGCATGGCCCTGAACGCCGCGGCCATAGATACCCGTATCAAGGCTACGGTCAGTTCGACGATGTACGACATGAGCCGCGTTACGGCCAACGGATATTTCGATTCGATGGATGCCGACGGCCGTTATGCCGAGCGTCAGCGTCTCAACGCCCAGCGCACGGAGGATGCGCGCAGCGGCAGCTATGCGCGTGCGGGAGGTGTCGTGGACCCGCTTCCGGAGGATGCGCCGCAGTTTGTGAAGGACTACTACGCCTATTACAAGACTCCGCGCGGCTACCATGTCCGTTCGCTCAATTCGAACGACGGCTGGAACGTCACATCGGCGCTGTCGTTCATGAATATGCCGCTTCTGGCCTACAGCAACGAGATACGCAGTGCCGTCCTGATGATCCACGGCGAGAAGGCCCATTCGCGTTACTTCAGCGAGGATGCGTTCCGCCGCCTGACGGGCGACAACAAGACGTTGATGATCATCCCGGGGGCTTCGCACGTCGATCTGTACGACAACTTCGATAAGATCCCGATGGACAGCATCGAGGCCTTCTACCGCAAGTATCTTGTCCGGTAAGGAGACGTATCTGAACGGAAGGCCGCCATCCCGATAAGGGGTGGCGGCCTTCTGTTTGTGAAGTCTCTTATTGCGTGATTACGTGCGGAGATGCACATGCACGTATATGCCTTGCGCCGAACAGTAAATCGGTAGGCAGATCAATATTCGGCCGTGAGGACGACGGGGTAGTGGTCCGAGATGTAGGGCGCGCCGTAGTTCTCGTCGCAGAGTACCTTGAATGTGAGGGGTGTGGCGCCGCGCAGGAAGATGTGGTCGATGACGGCGTCGTTGGAGCGGCCCCAGTCGTTGAATGTGGGGCGGTTGTCGGTCTGGGGTGCGGCACTGCGCGCCTCGGTCATTACCTTCTTGAGGGGATCGAAGATGGGGTCGTCGTCCGGTGAGTTGAAGTCGGCCGTAAGGAACAACGGCGTGTCGGCATCGAACAACTCGGCGATCTTGGCCACGATGAGCTTTATCGACTCGCGGCGTGCCGTAGTCCCCACATGATCCAGATGGGTGTTCATATAGGCTATGTTCCGGCCGTCGGCCTTGCTGCGGAACAACGCCCACGTACATGTACGCTTGCATGCGGCATCCCATCCCATCGACACCTCGTCGGGCGTCTCCGAGAGCCAGAAGGTGCCGCTCTTGATCACCTCGAGCTCGCCGTGGCGGTAGTATATTGCCATCATCTCACCCTCGGCCTTGCCATCCTCGCGGCCTACGCCTATGCGTTTGTAGTCGGGCAGGTTGCTGTCGAGGAATGCCACCTGATCGGGACACGCCTCCTGCAGGCCGAGCAGCGTCGGCTGCTGGTCGTTTATCATGTTTATGGATGCCTGCTTGCGGTTCTCCCAACGGTTGTCGCCGTCGGCATCGGGCGCGGCGCTCATGCGGATGTTGTACGATATGACCTTGATCGGGGTCGGCTGCTGCGCCGAGCCGCACGATACCAGCGCGGCGGCGCATACGATAAGCGTAAGGATTTTCTTCATTGTATTTTATGATTTTAGGCTTTCCTATGTTACTCCATGACAAACCCCGCCTGTATCACCTATCCACTCTTCCGCCTATCTCTTACCTCTCACCTCTCTTGACTCTCACCTCTCTCACCTCGTATCCGTCTGACTCTTGATTGTTGGAGGCAGCCTTTTGTCTGCCCGGGGTGCGGACGGGGATTAGCGGTAACGGTTGCTTATAAGGGTGAGGAACTCCTCACGCGTACGGGTATCCTTGAGGAATACGCCCGTGAAGGCCGAAGTAGTGGTAGCGGAACCCTGCTTCTCGACGCCGCGCATCTGCATGCACATGTGGCTGGCCTCGATGACTACGGCCACGCCTATGGGGTTGAGGGCGCGCTGTATGCAGTCGCGTATCTGTACCGTAAGACGCTCCTGCACCTGCAGCCGCCGGGCGTAGCACTCCACAACACGGGCTATCTTCGACAGGCCGGTGATGTATCCGTTGGGGATATATGCCACGTGTGCCTTGCCCACGAAGGGCATGAGGTGGTGTTCGCAGAGCGAGAATAGCTCTATGTCCTTTACGAGCACCATCTGCTTGTACTCCTCGCGGAAGATGGCCGAGGTGACTATCTGCACTGGGTCCTGCGCATATCCCTTTGTTATGAAGGCCATGGCCTTGGCCACACGCTCGGGGGTCTTGAGCAGCCCCTCGCGCGTGGGGTCCTCGCCCAGCAGCGAGAGGATCTCGCGGTAGTGGTAGCTCAGCTTCTCGATGCGCTCGGCATCGTATATGTCCTGACGTCTGTAATTCTCTTTTTGTTCCATAGCGTGGCAAAGTTAGCGCTCTTCGTCGTAAAAAGCAATTCGATGGGAGGATTCCTTTTCCGGCGGTGCGGCTGTGGCGTGCGCCGCGGGGCTATTTGCGGTTTTGCAGGTATTCGGCAAGACGACGCACGGCACGTCCGCGGTGCGATATGGCGTTCTTCTCCTCGGCCGACATCTGGGCGAAGGTGCGCTGCTCGCCTTCGGGGATGAAGAGGGGGTCGTATCCGAATCCGTCGACCCCGTGCTCCTCGCAGGCGATATCTCCATATACGACGCCCTCGAAGAGGTGTTCGCCGTCGCCGTCTATGAGGGCTATGGCCGTGCGGAAGCGTGCGCGGCGGTTCCGTATGCCGTCGAGACGCTGCAGCAGCAGTCGTTTGTTGGCCTCGTCGTCGTGGCCGTCGGTAGCGTATCGTGCCGAGTGTACGCCCGGCTCGCCGCCCAGAGCCTCCACTTCGAGTCCCGTGTCGTCGGCAAAGCAGTCGAGCCCCGTACGCGAGCGTATGTACCGCGCCTTGGCCAGCGCGTTGCCTTCGAGCGTAGGTTCGTTCTCGGGGATATCCTCCGTGATGCCGCACTCGCGCGGCGTGACGAGCGTGAAGGCCTCGCCGAGAGCCTGCGACACCTCGCTCAGTTTGTGGGCGTTGTTTGTTGCGAATACTATCTTCATGATTGTGGTGTTATATCATCCTTGATCGAGGTGCGGCGTCCGGATGCCGTCACCGTATCTATGATTACGGCCAGCGCGCCGTCTCCGGTGACGTTGCATGCGGTGCCGAAGCTGTCCATGGCCACGTACAGCGAGATCATGAGGGCCTGATCCTCGGCCGTGAACCCGAGCATCGAGGCCAGAATGCCGAGTGCGGCCATTATTGCGCCGCCGGGGACGCCGGGGGCTGCCACCATCGTGATGCCGAGCATGAGGATGAAGCCGGCGAACAGGGGCAGGTCATACGCCATGCCCTGCATGATCATCAGGGCCAAGGCGCAGGCGACGATCTTGAGCATGCTGCCCGAGAGGTGGATTGTCGCGCAGAGGGGTATGACGAATCCCGCGATCTGCTCGCTCACGCCGATCGTGCGTGTTTGGGCCAGCGTTACGGGTATTGTGGCGGCGGATGATTGTGTGCCGAGGGCCGTAAAGTATGCTGGCATCATGCGCGCTATCATGCGCAGGGGGTTGCGGCGTGCGACGATGCCGGCCACGCCGTATAGTGCCAGCAGCCACACCACGTGCAGTGCGAATATGACGCCTATGATCTTGATGAAGACGCCGAGCACGCGGAACGCCTCGCCCGAGGCGGTCATGTTGGCGAAGATGCCGAATATGTATATCGGCAGCAGGGGCAGTATTACGGTCTCGATCGTCATCGTTACTATGTCGCGGAACTCCACGGCGGCGCGGCGCATTGTGTCGCCGTGCAGGTGAGCCATTCCGAGTCCGAGCATGAAGGCGAGCACGAGGGCCGTCATGACTCCCATCACGGGTGGTATCTGCACCGTAAAGTAGGGGTCGAGCCCCGTAGCCTCGGCTGCGGTCTCGACCTCTATGTGTGAGGATATAAGCGTCGGGAAGAGCGCCTCGCCCGTGAAATAGGAGGCGAATCCCGCGGCTATGGATGCCGTGTATGCCAACAGTGTGGTGAGCAGGAGCAGACGTCCTGCGCCGCGTCCGATGTCGGCTATTGCGGGGGCGACGAGACCTACGATGATCAGCGGTATGGCGAAGTCGAGGAACTGCCCGAACAGGGCGTTGAATGTAACGAATATGCGTACGCCCCATACGGGCATCACCCCTCCGAGGGCGACGCCGAGGGCTATGGCCGCGATCACGCGCGGCAGGAGTCCGAACCGTATCTTCTTCATGGTTATGTCGTGTCGTTAGGTTTCCGGGGCGGCCGCTTCGTCCGCCGGGGTCAATATACCCACGTCGAGGCAGCGCCGCCGTACTCGATATCTACGGTGTGAGGTGTCAGATATCGTGCCGAGGCACGCTCTATGGATCCGCGGCTCAGGCCGTCGAGCTCCATGACGCCGGCGGTGACACCGCTCTTCTGTGCCGAGTATATTATGGGGTCCGTGATCTCGGTCTCGAGGACGAGCTTGTCGCTGCCGTATCCGCATACGCTTGTGAAGCGTCCCGTGAGGGTTATTGTCGAGTATCCCTGCAGCGGGTCGTCGGGCTCGAACATAAGCTCCACCTCCAGCGCGTCGGCCACGGCATAGATGATCTCGGCCGTGGCGTTGGCCGGAGACGGCATGCGGAACGTATACCTGTTTTGGGCTGTCCGGCGCAGCGTCGGGCGCTCGCCGCCCGCATAGTCGGTATCGGAGTATGAGTAGCTCCATGCGGCGCCCTCGTCACCCAGACGTCGGCGTCCCGTATCGACGGTCATCGACGTGGTGTTCGACAGGATATGCCAGCGGCCCTCGTGTTCGGCGTCGGCGACGATCCGCTTGTCGTAGAAGAAGCGGTTGCGGATGGCCTCGCGGGTGGCATCGTCCGCGGCGGCGATGTAGAGATCGAGCCCCTGCAGACGGTCTATGGCCTGCGAGAACTCATGCACGGCGTCGTTGGCGTTCTTGAAGAGCATGTATCCCGATGCGGTGGTGTCGACATTCTCGTTACCCTTGTCGACGCGGCAGGCCACGGTGCCGGCCACGGCCGCGAGCAGCAGCGTGAGGCGTATTGTTGCCGATATGATTCGTTGTTTCATGTGACTCCTTGTTTTTGTGTTGATATTTCGGTTTTCATGTGCCGGCATACGGTATTCTGAATCTGAATTAGAATTAGAATCTGTATCCGATGCCTGCCGAGAATATGCCCTGTGCGCCGGCCCCGATCTCGCCGAAGCCGTAGAGGCGTCGTCCGACGCTCACACCCGCGATCGTGGCCGAGAGAGTGATGTATCCCTCGCGGCTGTGGTTGAGGGAGCGTATGTCGACTGCCGGGCCCATTGCCAGCGACGAGTAGCATCTGACCAAGGGGCGGTTGAGCCATTGCAGACGCAGTGCGGCCGAGGCCGAGAGGGTCGTCGTGTTGTCGGAGGCGATCTTGCGGCGCGTGACGGCGTCGAGGATATCTCCGTAGAGGCCCGCGTATGTGAAGGCCACGCCTACCGATAGGATGCTGGCCACACGGTAGTAGTAGGCGGCGGTTATGCCTCCGAAGGTCTTGTATGGCGTTTGGCGCACGCGCAGCGCCGCCAAGGCGTCGGGGGTGGCATAGCCGTACGGCCCGAACAGGGCCGTATAGGTTCCGGCAAGTCCAAGGTGGCCGCCATACATGGTGTAGGGGTAGGCCCCGATCTTGATCGAGATGTCATGCCGCGGCTGTGTGCGCCATGTGCCGATGTCGGCGCTGCGGCGCGGCTCGGGCCTCTCGTCTCTTTGTCTTTGGTCGTCCCGTTCAAGGCGCGGCCTCTCGCGGTGCGGCGGCGCCGCAGCCGCAACATCGGCGGCCATGAGCGTAAGGGCAATGGCGGTACCGAGCGCCGCACGTCCCATTCGTCGCGTTAACATTTTTGTCTCCATTCTTTTTGGGTTGTTTTTCGGGCTGTTGTCGGAAATGGCAGGGTTGTTTTCGATTTTTTTCGGGTTGTTGTATTTTTTTCGGATTCTTCTTTGTGTGCGTGTGCCGCATGGTGTCGCGGAGCCTGTTGCATGCGGACTCCGCCACGAGGCGCTGTGGTCAGATCTTGGTCGTCTGGAGCTGTTCGAGACGGCTGTCGACGGCGATCTTGTCGATGATGGTCTTCACGACGGTGTCCATCTCCGAGCCCTCGGTGTAGTCGGCCTCGCAGACGTAATTCACACGGTTGTCACGGATCAGCGTGGCCATCTCGCGCCGCTTGTTGCGGTCTTCGGGGTTGTAGACGGCGATGGAGTGGCCTCCGTAGTTCTTCACCAGCTTCATGCAGGGGATGTCGGTGGTGCCGTCGCCCACGTATATCATACGCTTGAACGGGACGGGACGCTTGTCCTCCTCCATGTATCGGTTTACCATCTGCGTGTCGTAGACCGACTCGACACCCTTGTTTATCTTGAAGATGAACTGCGTCTTGTTTGTGTAGTTTACCGCCACGGCGGGCCAGTAGGCTATGCCGTCGACGTTGTAGAGGAACGAGCAGGCGTATATGTGCTTGAACTCGTGGGCAATGGACGTGCCCTCGATGATCTCGAGCAGGCCCGACGAGTTGATGTAGTGCAGCAGCCGCAGCCCGCGCCCGTCGGCATAGCGGTTCATGCGCGTGAACCACTCCTCGACGCCGGCGTAGTATCGTATGCTGCGGCCCGACTCCTGAAAGGCCTCGCGCCGCAGCGAGAGGCCCTTGCTCTGCGCCTCCTGTATCATGCGGGCCATGTATGCGAGTACCGGGTCGGCATCCTGCTTCTCGGCCAGCGAGTTGGCCTCGCTCCAGAACTCCTTGTTGCTCTTGCCCACGGCGGGGATGAAGTCGTATTCCTGCATGTTGCCCGGGGCCAGCGTGCCGTCGAAATCGTATATCAGGGCCACGGTAGGTTTCTCTTCCATAAAAAGTCTCTCTTTGCCGTGCGGCGGTGCCGGCACGGGGTGTTTGCGTATGGCGTTGTGTCGGTGTCGGGGGCGTGCGGCCACCGTGGGCGGCGGCTTTACCTCCTCCAATTTACAAAAATAGAAATTTTATAGGGCGTTATGAAATTAATCGTAACTTTTGTTGCCCCGATTTTGCGTTGGGACAGGGTGCGGGTGTGAATTTGCGCATCCGCATGTGCCGGTGTTAGCGTACGGAGGCCGGCTGCAATTGCAGATTGATGAATTTTGGTGTAACTTGCATCGTCGTAACGGGCAATTCCCTTTGTAAAATATTTATTATATGAAAAGGCTTTCGTTGATACTGCTGTCGATGTACCTGTCGGTGGCCGGCGTGCAAGCCCGCAAGTGGCTGCCTGCGCCCGATGCCCCGCGTTCCGAATTCCGCCTGCTGGGGTGTACCTACCGCGGGGCCGACCTCGAGTCGCTCGACCTGCTGTCGGCGGCGGGCGACCACGGCTGGACGGTGGATGTCGACCGCACGAGCGTCGACGGCGGTGTGAGGTATACGTTCCGCTTTGTCGCGCAGCGGGCGATGGAGAATGCGGGCGTGGCCGTGGCGTTCGACCACGGCGGGTGGTCGAGCGACAACTATGTGATGATCCCAGCCTCGGTCTACAACGGCAACCGCCAGCGCATCGTCAACCGCGCGTATGCGACGGGGCTCGACGCCACCGACTACTTCCGCCGCGACCTGGCCCTCACGTCGAACCCCATACCACAGCTCTCGCCCGACTTCGGGGCCGAGTCGCTTGTCGAGGTGCTGGTCAACAATGCCGCCACGCCGGCCATCGCCTGTCTGGACCGCCGCCGCGGGGTGGGCACGATACTGCTCACCGACCAGGGCATTGTCCGCGACGGCGCGGTGCTCGACTACGGCCTTGTCGTCGAGGAGTCGCGCAGCCGCGACATGGCCTCGTTCGTGATCAGCGCGCCGGGCGTGCGGGCGAAGAAACCCGAGTTTATCGGTTTCAGCGACAGTCCCGACCGCGGCATCACGGTGCAGGCGGGCGACGAGATCACGCTTAGCGTCACGCGGCTGGAGTTCTATTGCGACGGCGTGCCGGAGCTGCTGGCGCAGTTCATGCGCTGCCGCAAGTCGCACATCGCGTGCGGCGGTGTGCGTGACCTCATGCCCATGAGCGAGGTGTTCGGCCGCATGGTGAAGAACATCGACGAACGCTACCACAAGGGCGCCGACTACGAGTTCTACTGTCCCGAGAATGCCAACTGGATGTCCTACGGCTGGATCGGCGGCCTTATAAACACCTATCCGATGCTGGCCCTGGGCGACGACATTCATCTGGAGCGTGTCGCCAAGACGTTCGATTTCGCCCTGCCGCACGCCAAGGGCCGCAGCGGCTACTACTACGATACGTTGAACGAGGACGGCAACGTGCTGAACCGCGATGCCGCCCGCAACGTGCAGGGCATAGGCCTCACGCGCAAGAATGCCGACGTGCTCTACTGGATGGTCAAGCAGTTCGAGCTGCTCAGGGCGCAGGGGCGCGGCGATGCCGTCCGCGCCGATTGGGAGCGTGACGTGCGCTCGCTGGCCGATGCCTTTGTCGACACGTGGCGCAGGTTCGGCACGTGGGGTAACTACGTGCAGGTCGAGACGGGCGACGTGGCCGTCTACAACACGAGCGGCGGCGCGATGGCCATCGCTGGCCTGACGCTGGCGGCGGAGTACTTCTCCCATCCCGACTACCTTGCGACGGCGCGCGAGGCGGCCGATTTCTACTACGACGACTTCGCCACGGTGGGCTTCACGTCGGGCGGCTGCGGCGACATACTGCAGAACTCCGACTCCGAGACGGCCGTCGCCCTGGCTACGTCGATGATCACGCTCTACGAGGCCACCGGCGAACAGGTCTATCTGGAGCGGGCACGCGACCTTGCCCACCTGTGCGCCACGTGGGTGGTGTCGTTCCCCTACCGCCTGCCGTCGGATACGCCTCTGGCGAGGCTGGGGGCTAACCTCATGGGGGCGGTGTGGGCCAGCACGCAGAACAAGCACGGCGCCCCGGGCTTCTGCACGCAGTCGGGCGACGTGCTCTTCAAGCTGTACCGCATTACGGGCGACGAGCTTTATGCCGAGCTGTTGAGGGATGTGATCCACGCCCATGCCGAGGGCATACAACCCAACGGCAAGATCACCGAGCGCCTGACCTATTGCGACGCCGACAGCCGCGGCTCGCGCGGCGACGGCGGCAAGACGGGCTGGAACGAGACGAACGGCGCCCTGATGGCCCTTGAAATACCGGGCGTCTACATCCGCACGGACCTCGGGCGGTGCTATGCCTTCGACCACGTGAAGGCCTCGCTGCTGGAGAAGGGCGGTGCGCTTTATGTCGAGCTGAGTAATCCTACCGCATACGATGCCGAGGTGACGCTGCTGGCCGAGGACGGGGCCGCGGCGCGCGAGCCGCTCGGCGACAACGCCTTCCTCGGGTGGCACGACAAGGTGCTGGTGAAGGCGGGCCGCACGGTGCGCCACAGGCTCGACTGACGGCGGTGCCTTGCGGTATGGCCGGTGTGCGGGTCCCGGCCGGAGCGGGCTGCGTAAACAGCAGATATATAACGCGTTATACCTCTGTTTGGGCGGCCCGTTACCGTTATTTGTTGCGACGCATTGCGATTTAGGATAAAGTTGCCTATTTTTATATCACCGACCTTATGGGAAACTGCCTGCCATAACCCCGGTCATATATCGTTACATCAGGCGCGCACCATGCATGGGCAGGCCCCGTGCGTCGTGCGGCTGTGGGCGTGTGCGGCAGAGGGATGTCGAGGGATAAACTGAAAAACATATGAATCTATGAGAGTATTTGTCGTTACCTGCGTGCTGGCCATGCTGTTGTGCGGCTCGGCCGAAGCCCGTCCGCGGACGTTCAGCACCGATTACTTCAGGATCGAGGTCGACGGCCGCGGCTATGTCGTGGGCATGTGGAACCGTGCCGACGGCGGGCGCAACTTCAGCCCCGCCGACCGTCCGTCGCCGCTGCTGGCGCTCTACGACGAGACGCTGAAACGTTACTACTACCCCCAGCATGCCGAGTACGAGCGTGGCCGCTACCGTCTGGAGTACTCCAACGGGTCGGTCGCTACGGTGCGGATCGAGGAGAAGCCGCGCTACATTAAGCTCACGCTCGAGGCGCTGGACAACCGCGACGCTATCGGCAGCGTGCAGTGGGGCAACTTCTACACCAACATCGACAACCTTGTGGGCGAGATCATCGGCGTGGCGCGCGACACGTCGGCCGCGGTGAACTATGCCATCGGCGTGCTGGCGCTCGACGACAACACCATCGGCGGCGAGGCCCACTACACCTCCGATACGGGGTGGGGCGGCTATATAGTGCATACGCCCGATGCCGAGAGCCATCCCCTGCCGCTGACGCTGCACGAGGGCGACCAGTTCACGCTGGGCGGCGACGGCCACAACGACGTGGCCTTCTACAACCGCCGCGAGTCCTATTTCCGCATGATGTACGGCAACTCGGCCGGTGTCGACGACAACGGCCGCATCAACATACGCTACGTCTCGCGCGACAGGCGCAAGGGACGTATGATCTACTCGCCCGAGGGTACCCCCATCTTCGTCAACAACGAACCCAACCACCTGCAGCGTCAGGATGTGCCCGGTGTCGACTACATAGGTTCGTCGATCGCCCTGTGGGGCGCACCCGACGACAAGGCGCTCATGCACGTCATCCGCGAGGCGGTGCTGGCCGAGGGGTTGCCCTATCCCACGGTGCGCGGCCGCTGGGTGAAGGACCCGACGTCGTTCGAGCCCGACGTGTGGGTGTCGGGCGGCGGCTACGACAGCATAGCATCCTACACGCGGCAGATGGGGCTGCACGGCGTGCATGCCTACGACCTCGGGTTCCTGCGTCCCGACCGCGGCAACGGCGGCCTTATCGACGGCCGCAACGGCGAGCGCAAGCCCATACGCATGGCGTCGGGCAACCTCTCGCACCGCGAGTATGCCGACCTGCTGGCGCGCGACAGCATCATACTGGGGCGTACCACCATAACCAACTCGCTGGCCCCCGGCACGATGGACTGCTCGCCCGTGCCCTCGGACAGCATCTGCATACAGCACCGCCGCTTCCTCACGGCCCCCGTTTCGGCCGAGGATACGCTCATCTATATCGACGACCCGACGCACCTCGAGGAGATCGCCTGCTGGGAGGCCCACGACAAGGAGCTCAACATGGTGCGCATAGGCAAGGAGCTGATACACTACCTCGGTGTCACGACAACGCCGCCCTACCGCCTGCTCAATGTCACGCGCGGCTACTGGAACACCGTTGCGGCGCCCCATGACGCGGGCGACGCCGTCGACAAGATGCAGGTTACCGTCGGCTGGAGCTATGCGGGCCTTGTCCCCAACCTCGAACTGCAGGACGAGATCGGGCGCTGGTATGCCGCGACGGCACGGCAGTGCGGTCTGGGCATGTACGACCTCGACGGACAGGAGTTCCTGTTCCACAGCGGCTTCGGCACCTACTCCGTCAAACGATTCTTCCGCAGCGTCTTCGAGCGTGCGCGCGAGTACGGGCTGCGAGATTTGCGCTTCACGGGGGCGACGCTCTCCGAAGGGTCGTGGCACTATCAGAGCGTGTGGAACGTGGGCGGCGGCCTCAATATCTACGACGTCGACAAACGCGTCTGGGGCAGCACCACGAGCCAGGGCAAGGACCTGCGCGACGTGACGTATGCCAACTTCTTCCCCTCGTCGTTCGGTGTCAACTTCCCCATCGGCGAGAACTCCACGGCCGAGCAGTACGAGCACATCGAGGCCACGGCCGTGGGCTACGGCGCGACCTATTTCCTGCGCATCAACCAGAACGACGTGGAGAAGTGCCCGCAGAAGTATGCCATCTTCAAGGTCATCAGGACGTGGGAGCGTGCGCGCCGCGCCGATGCCTTCCCCGCGCACATCAAGCGTCTGCTGCAGGATGCGTCGCTGAGCTGGCGCCTCGAGGAGGGTGCCGACGGCAACAGCTGGACGCTCTATCAGATGGAGGATGGCCGCAAGGTGCGCTCGTATGAGCTGCACGGCAAACTTTAACTTAATGTCGTAACAAAAAACAGAGATATATGGAACCTGTAAGGGATATAGTGGCGGCCGTGCGCCGTCTTTCGGCCGCGGGAGACGCTTTCGCGGGGCCGTTGTGCCGTTTTGCGGCGGTGGCGGCGGCGTTTTTTGCTCTCGCCGGCCTTCCCCTGGGGGCTGCGGCGCAGCAGCGGGCGGCGGTGGCCGCAATGGATATGTCGAAGGTGCGGCAGGAGTACGGCTCGGCCGCGGCGGAGGGCGACGACGTGGTGCTGCATGCCCCGGCGGTGGTCAGGATAGCGCTCGACGGCAAGGCCGCGGCGTTCCACACGCAGGCCGCCATCCGCCGGACGGCGGTCGGGGCGGATGATCCCGATATCATGGTGCAGCCTCTGGTCGACGGCCGCAAGCTGCTCTTCCGCCGCGACGGCGACGGCAAGCGGTTTGTCGGGCTCTCGGGCGGCGACGGCGCGATAGACGCGGGGTCGGTGACGGTTACGGTCAGGGCCGACGGCAAGACGGTCTTCGAGAGCGGCACGATCCGCGGCGGCGAGCCCCCCGTCGGGGTCGATGTCGACCTGTCGGGCGCACGAATGCTGGAGATCGTGCTCGGCACGACGGAGGACGGTGCGAGCGGCGACATGGTGGTGCTCGCGTCGCCGTGGATCGACTATGGCGGTGAGGCCCCCGCGACGGCCGATGTCGCCGCCACGGGCGAGGGCCCACGACAGGACGAGGCTGCGGTGGAGCGCCTCGAGCGCAAGATCGCGGCGCTGCCCGTGTGGAAGAGCCTGCCCTCGGACCGCACGCCCTACGACTGGCTGCTCACGCCCGAGCGCTCGGAGGCGGGTATCTACCGCACCCCCGACGGCAAGAGCATCGTCGTGGCCAACGGCATGGTGGCGCGCACGCTGCGCATATTCCCCAACCTGGCCACGACGCACCTCACCAACCGCATGACGGGCGAGAGCATGCTGCGCGCCGTCAGCGGCGAGGGTTTCATCACAATCGACGGCCGCAGGTGGTCGGTCGGCGGCCTTGCGGGACAGCCCGAGAGGGCATATCTCAAGCCCGAGTGGATCGGGCAGATGCAGACCGTCCCCGACTCGTTCGTGGTGGAGGATTTCGAGATCGGCGAGATAGGCCCCACGCTCGAGTGGGCGCGCAACCGCTGGGCGCTGAACAAGGAGGATGCCACGGGGCGCGAGATAGTATTCACGCTGCGCGGCAGCGGCGTGCTGGCGGATGTGACGGTGAAGGTGCATTTCGCCGTATATGACGAGATTCCCGTCATCCGCAAGCGCATGGAGGTGGTGAACGGTTCGGCCGTGCCGCTTAATGTCGATTCGTTCAACCTCGAGTACCTGGCCTTTGCCGAGCCCGAGTCGCCGAGCGGCGGCGACCCCGACACCTTCCTGCTGCCCAACATCCACATCGAGAGCGACTACAACTGCAAGGGCAGCTTCACGGAGAAGGAGACCGACATCACCGAGAAGTGGGTCGAGGACCCGGCCTATACGTCGCAGCGCAACTACCTGATGCAGACGCGCTGCATACTTGACGTCTCGCCTGCGCTGGGACCCGACCAGGCTGTGGCGGCGGGGGAGACCTTCTCGACGTTCAGCGTCTACGAGATGCCCTTCGACAGCTTCGACCGCGAGCGCAAGGGGCTCTTTACGCGCCGTTTCTACCGTGCGGTGGCTCCGTGGACGACGGAGAACCCCATTTTCCTGCACCTCACGTCGAGCAACCCCGAAACCGTGCGCACGGCCGTTGACCAGTGTGCCGAGACGGGCTATGAGATGATCATCCTCAGCTTTGGCTCGGGTGCCAACGCCGAGGATATCTCGGAGGCCAACACGGCCAAGTTCCGCGAGCTGGTCGACTATGCCCGCAGCAAGGGCATCGAGATGGGGTGCTACTCGCTTCTGGCGAGCCGCTGGATAAGCGACGAGGTGGACGTTATCAACCCCGAGACGGGACACCGCGGCGGCATGACCTTCGGCAGCTCGCCCTGCCTGTGCAGCGACTGGGGATACGAGTACTTCGACAAGATACGCACCTTCTTCGAGCGTACGGGCATGCGCTGCTTCGAGCACGACGGCTCCTATCCGGGCGACGTCTGCGCCTCGACCTCGCATGCGCACCACAAGGGCCTGGCCGACTCGCAGTGGAACCAGTTCCGCAAGATAACCGAGCTGTACCACTGGATGCGCGCCGAGGGCATCTACCTTAACGTGCCCGACTTCTATTTCCTGAACGGCTCGACCAAGACCAGCATCGGCTACCGCGAGACCAACTGGTCGCTGCCGCGCGACCGCCAGCTCATGCACACGCGCCAGCTCAACTACGACTGCACGTGGGAGCGCATACCGTCGTCGCTGTGGAGCTTCGTGCCGCTGGTGGAGTACCACGGCGGAGGGGCTGCGGCGACGCTCGAGCCGCTGAGCGAGCATCTGTCGGAGTACCGCACGCTGATGGTGCAGAACTACGGTGCGGGCGTGCAGGCCTGCTACCGCGGCCCGCGCCTCTACGACACGCCCGAGACGAAGGCGGCCGTGGTCGAGGTGATCGACTGGTACAAGCGTTACCGCGAGATACTCAACAGCGACATAATCCACCTGCGCCGCCCCGACGCGCAGGACTGGGACGGCATCATGCACGTCAACCCGCAGCTGCCGCAGAAGGGCTTCGTGCTGCTGTTCAACCCCCTGCCGGAGGAGATCACGCGCGAGATCGAGCTGCCGCTCTACTATACGGGCCTCAAGGGCAGTGTCCGCATCCGCGAACGGGAGGGCCGCAGCGTCAGCCGCCGCTTGACGGAGGCGTGCACGCTGCCCGTGAAGGTTACGATCCCGGCCAACGGATATACGTGGTTCGTCATCGAGTGACGGCCGCAGGACGGTGGCTGAAACGATATCAGGTTTAAGGTATGAAAACATTGCTTCTTGTTCTGTGCGCCGTGCCTTTGATGGCAGGGTGCGGGGCTTCGGGCCCTATAAAGGCCAGGGTCGCCGAGTCGCCCCGGACCTTCTGCAATCCCGTTAACGTCGACTACCGCTTCATGAAGATCGACGGCGGCGACGGCATCCGCGAGGCTGCCGACCCCGTGGTGGTGGAGTTCGGGGGACGCTATTACCTCTTCGCCTCGAAGTCGTCGGGGTATTGGCACACGGAGGACTTTGTCGAGTGGACGCATGTGCTGATCGACGACACGGTGCTGCCGATCGAGGACTACGCCCCCGGCCTGTTTGTCTACGACGGCTACCTCTACTACGTCGGGTCGACGCACGGCAAGGGCATGCTCTACCGTTCGTCGGCACCCGAGAAGGGCGTGTGGGAGCCGGTGAAGGAGATATGGTCGTATTGGGACCCCGCCTTCCTGGTCGAGGGCGACAACCTCTACCTCTACTACGGCTGTTCGCCCGTCGACCCGATATACATGCGCACGCTCGACCTGCGCACGCTCGAGGAGAAGCGCGGCGAGACGGTGTGCTTCAACAGCGACAAGGAACACCACGGCTGGGAGCGTACGGGCGAATACAACGAGCTCGAACGCCGCCCCTACATCGAGGGCGCGTGGATGACGGCCCACGACGGGCGCTACTACCTGCAGTATGCCGCCCCGGGCACCGAATGGAAATCGTATGCCGACGGCGCGTATGTGGCGACCTCGCCCGAGGGCCCCTTCACCTATATGGAGAACAGCCCCGTATCCTACAAGCCGACGGGTTTCCTCGGCGGCGCGGGTCACGGATGCCTCTTTACGGTGGGCGGCGACAACTACTGGAAGGCCGCCACGAACTCCATTTCGGTGCGCCACATGTTCGAGCGCCGCGTGTCGTTCTACCCCGCGGGCTTCGATGACGACGGATACATGTATACCGACACCTATATGGGCGATTACCCGACTTACCTGCCCGACAGCCGCTGTCGTCGGCCGGGAAAGGCGCGCCCCGAGTGGATGCTCCTATCGCAGGGCAAGCGTGTGACGGCCTCGTCGGCCCTCGACGGCTATTCTGCCGACAGGGCTGTCGACGAGGATGCCCGCACGGCATGGGTGGCCGCCTCGAACGGCGACGGCGAGTGGTTCGAGATCGACCTTGGGGCGCTCTCGTCGATTTGCGCCATACAGGTCAACTTCGACGAGTACGGCGCCACGCACAAGGGTGTCGTCGGGGGCCTTTACCAGAGCTATGTCATATATGCGTCGGTCGACGGCGAGACGTGGTACGCCGTGGCCGACCGCAGCGGCAAGCGCAGCGATACGCCGCACGACTACATCGAGTTCGAGAAGCCGTTCAAGGCGCGGTATGTAAAGCTGCAGAATGTGGCCTATACCGTCTCGCAGAACCTCTCGCTGCGCGACCTGCGCGTTTTCGGACGAGGCCGGGGCCGCAGGCCGCAGGCCGCCGACGGCCTTACGGTGCAGCGCGATGCCGCCGACGGCTGCCGCGTGCGCCTGTCGTGGGAGGCGGCGAAGGGTGCGCAGGGCTATATCGTCCGCTACGGCATAGCGCCCGACAAGCTGTACAACAACTTCCATGTTGCGGGCGGTGATACGTCGCTCGAGATCGGCAGCCTGAACAGCGGCGTGGAGTACTATTTCACGGTCGACAGCTATAACGAGTGCGGCATAACCCGCGGCCGAAGGATGGAGGCGTGCCGTTGAGGCCGTGATATCGGCAATTTGTGAAACGTTGGATCCAACAGATAACAGATAGATATATGGTTGTTTTTTTCAGACGGGCGCTTGCGCTGCTGTGCTGCCTTGTGAGCCTGAGCGCTGCGGGCAATAACCCCGAAAAGCCCGTCAAGGAGTTTGCCCACCCCGAGCGGGTGCGTTACGACGGGTCGTGCATGACGATCGACGGCAGGGACGTGTTCATCTACAGTGCGGCGTTCCACTATTTCAGGTGCCCCGAGGAGTTGTGGCGCGACCGTTTCCGCAAGATAAAGGCTGCGGGTTTCAATACGGTCGAGACCTACGTTCCGTGGAACCGCCACGAGAGGTCGATGCCGTCGGGCCTTGACGACACCACCCGCTTCGACTTTTCGGAGATAAGGCGCTGGCTCGAAATGGCGCAGGAGGAGTTCGGCCTGTATACCATCGTGCGCCCGGGGCCCTTCATCTGTGCCGAGTACTCGGGTGGGGCCTACCCGCGGTGGCTGGCCAGGTTCCGTCCCGATGATGTCGGGGGGCTGTGGCTGCGCAGTGCCGATCAGACGCATGTACGCTGGTGTGTGCATTGGTTCGATGCCGTGTGCAAGGCGCTGGCCGACGAACAGATAACCCGCAAGCCCGCTGGTAAGAAGGGTATCATACTTATTCAGATCGAGAACGAATACAACGCCCACGGCTGCGATAACAAGGAGTATTTCCTCAAGGAGCTCTACCGTTCGGTGCGCCGCAACGGCTTCGATGTGCCGGTCTTCACCTGCCTTACGGGCGAGTGCCGCGGCAGCAGCGACAAGGAGCTGTCGCAGGTGTTCGATTGCGACAACTACTATGTGGGCCTGTCGGATGCCCCGAGCTGCGCATACCGCATGTCGGACCTGCGCCGCGCGCAGCCCGATGCTCCCGGTTTCGTTACCGAGCTGCAGGGCGGCTGGTTCTCGCTGGTGACGGGATCGTTGAGCGAGGACCACTACTCCGACGAGCGCCACTTCAAGGCCGTGGGGCTGATGTCGATACTGGGTGGAGCTACGGGACTCAACTATTACATGTTCTGCGGCGGTACCCACTTCGAGGGGTGGGGTGCGCGCGGCATGACCACCAGCTACGACTACAATGCCGCCATCCGCGAGAACGGCGCTTCGGGCCCGAAATACTACGCCTCGCAGCAGATAGGTGAGTTCATCGGGACATTCGAGCCGCAGCTGGTGCGTTCGGAGGGCGGCCCCTGCCGCATGGAGGGTGCGCCGAAGGAGCTCTTCGGCGGAGTGCGTGTGGCCGTCGACGGCACCCGCTTCGTCTTCCTGCACAATACCGATCCCGACAATCCGTCGAAGGGTACCGTCACACTCGTCCCGGGTGCCGTGACCAGACCTTCGGAGCCGATGTACAACATCGACCAGAACGGCAACAAGGTGCTCATCGCCGCCGCCGAGGTCTCGGCGGCCGACTCGTTGCAGGTAGACCCCATAGAGGTGAAGTACGACCTGCCGGCGCTGGGATGCCGCGTGCTGGTGATACCTGCAGGCAAGAAGCCGTCGCAGGGCGAGTGGTGGCCACGCGAACCGCGGCAGCTGTCGCGGCCGTCGCACCTGCCCGAGGGCGTGCGCATAGCGTCGGCGTTGCGTGCCGAGGACGACTTCGCCCGGGCCGACTGGATGGCGCTGCCGCGGCTGGTGTCACTGTCGGATCTCGACGTTAACGATTTCCGTTACAACCTCTACCGCAGCCGTGTAAACCTTACGGCGCAGCAGGCCGAGGACGAACGTTTCCTGCTCTTCAATATGTTCACGCGCGACATCGTGTCGGTCGAGGTTAACGGCAAGCCGGCAAAGCGGCTCTTCCCCGACAAGGCGGATGCCCAGTCGTGGACCACGCGCAACTGTTTCGACCGTATCCGCGACGACGAGTACGACAACCGTTTCGACGTGTCGGGCCTGCTCGTGCCGGGCGAGAACGAGATAGTCGCCGTGTACGAGAATCTGGGCCACGCCCACGGCTATGTGCCGATGGAGGAGCTGGCGGGAATACGCTGCGGCGGCCTGTCGGTTACGGAGTCGGCCATGACCCATCCGCTGGAGTGGGAGTGCGCGAAGGATGTCGCCGGAATCACCTCCGGATGGAACATGCCCCAGTTCGAGCCGCAGGGGTGGCAGAGTGTCGCCCTCGATACGGCCTGCGAAATCCCGCGCAAGGGCAACGGCGTGCAGCCGCGAGGCGAGGTGGACGGACTCTTCACGTGGTACCGTGTGGAGTTCACGCTGCCGGAGTCCGATCCGTCGGTGTGGGTGCCGTGGCTGATGCGCATCAATGCCTCGGGCAACGGTTTCATGTGGCTTAACGGCCACAACATAGGCCGCCATTGGGAGGCGGGCCCGCAGCGTGAGTTCTACCTGCCCGAGTGCTGGCTCAATTTCGGTGCGGGGAAGAAGAACGTGCTGGTGCTGGGACTGCGCCAGACGGCGAACGGTGCCGAGCTCAAGGCCATGGAGATCGCGCCCTATCCCGATGCGGCGGAGGTGCGCAAATAAAATTTTATGATATGGAAAGAATCGGAAAACGAGTGCTTTTGACGGTGCTGGCACTTGTCTCCGGATACGGCGTATACGGCCAGCAGCCTGTCGATTGCGTGAATATGATGATCGGCACCGACGGTGCCCATCCTACCGAGTATGGCGGTACGACTCCCGCCGTGAGCGAGCCTTTCGGCATGACGCAATGGTGCGCCGCCACACGTGTAAACGGCATCTCACGTACCATGTACCACCATGCCGATACGACGTCGATAGGTTTCATGGCCACGCATCAGCCGGCCATCTGGATGGGTGACTATGGGTTCATGACGCTTATGCCGCAGAGCGGGAGCCTTAAGATTGCGGCCGACGAGCGGCGCACGGCATTCGACCGTGCCGACGAGGTGGCCAGCCCCTACTATTATAGGGTGACCTATGGCGGTGAAGGCATAACAACCGAGCTGACGGCCACGTCGCGCGCGTCGTTTTTCCGTATCGGCTATCCTGCCGACCGCAAGGCCATACTCTACCTTGAGGCCGGCCGCAACGGTGACGGCGGGAGCGGACACATAGAGATATTCCCCGACCGCCGCGAGGTGCATATATGGAACAGCGAGGTACATGATGCTCATCTGGGACCTGAGATGGAAAATTTCAGGGGCTACTACGTGCTGAAGTTCTCGGCCGCCCTTGAGGAATACGGTACCTGGAGTGGTACACGTATCGATGCGGGGCAAAGCGAGGCCGAGGGCCCGCAGGTCGGGGGTTATGTCGTCTTTCCGGCCGGGACCGTGCAGGTGGAACTGCGTATCGGCAGTTCGTTCATCGGGTTCGGACAGGCGGCGGATAATATGGAGCGCGAGCTTGCCACCTCGTTCCGGCGTACGGTCGGACGCGTACGCGGAGAGTGGAACCGCATGCTGTCGAAGGTACGGCTCTACGGTGCCGGCGACGACGATCGGACGATATTCTACACGGCATTTTTCCGCACGTTGCAGTTCCCGCGCGAGTTCTCCGAGTACGGCCGCTATTACAGCCCTTTCGACGGCAGGATTCACGACGGGGTGTCGTATACGGCCTTTTCACTGTGGGATACCTTCCGCGCCGAGCATCCGTGGCTGCAGCTGGTGGCCTCAGAGCGGGTGAACGACATGGTCACGGCGCTGGTGCAGATGTACGAGCAGGGAGGGTGGATACCCAAATGGCCGAACCCCACCTACACCAACATCATGATCGGCACGCATGCCGATGCGGTTATAGCCGACGCCTATGTCAACGGTTTCCGTGGCTACGACGTCGAAACGGCCTATCGGGCCATACGCAAGGATGCCTACGTGCCTCCGAAGTACGACGATACCTCGACGTGGGGCGACCGTGCCCTGTGGAACGGGCAGTATGAGGCGCGCGGCGGCCTGACCAACTATCTGGAGAAGGGGTATGTCGCCTCCGACCGTACCAGCGAGGCGGTGGCCCGCACGCTGGAGTTCGCTCTGGATGACTACTGCATCGCACAGATGGCCCGCGGGCTGGGCAAGACCGGGGACTACGACGATCTGATGGCGCGGTCGCGCAACTACCGTAACCTGTTCAACACCTCGACCGGCTGTTTCCAGGCACGCCGTGCCGACGGCTCGTGGGACGGGGCGCAGGTGGGATTCACCGAGGGTTCGAATCTTACATACCAGTTCTGCGTGATGCAGGATGTCGCGGGGCTCATCGGGCTGATGGGCGGCGACGGCAAGTTCGCCGAGGCGTTGGATTTCGTGTTCGACAATGGCCATTACCGCCACGACAACGAGCCGTGCCACCATTATGTTTACCTTTACGACTACTGCGGCCGCCATGACATGGCACAGCGACGTCTGCCCGGTATCCTGGAGGCCAATTACCGTAACAGCGCCGACGGCCTGTCGGGTAACGACGATTGCGGGCAGATGTCGGCATGGTACCTTTTCAGCTCGCTAGGGTTCTATCCCGTCACCCCCGCCTCGGGAGAGTATGCGCTGGGCATACCCCACTTCCCGAAGATCCGTATGGACCTGCCCGGCCGGCGCAGGCTTACGATACGGGCCGTGGGGTTGGGCGAGCACGATGTATTGCCCGTGGTGCGCTTCAACGGGCAGCGGCTGGACAAACCGTTCATAACCACACGGGAACTGTTGCGCGGCGGAGAGCTTACGTTCGGGCCCGATGCGGCTGAGACGCCTGCCGAGAGAAGATAAAACGGGTTATGCAATGAAATATCTTTTGAGCATGTTTTTTTGTGCGGCGGCGTTTTGTGCGGCGGCGCAGCAGGTATGGACGCCCGACAACGGTGACGGCACCTTCACCAACCCCATCATGTGGGGCGATTGGCCCGATCCCGACATAATACGCGTGGGCGACGACTTCTACATGGTGTCGACGAGCATGCACTATGTGCCGGGGTGTCCAGTCGCCACGTCGAAGGATCTGGTCAACTGGCGTATGGCCGGCTATGCCGTGGAGCGCTATGACGATGATCCGCGTTACGACATGCAGGGCGGCACGCTCTATCTCAACGGGGCGTGGGCGAGCACCATACGCTACCGCGACGGCAAGTTCTACGTCGGCTTCTGCACGCCCTACGGCTGGGGTACCGAGAAGGGCCATTTCTCGATATGCACGGCCGAGCGTCCTGAGGGCCCGTGGGAGCGGACTGTCTTCCCTGAGTATCTCTACGACCCGGGGCTCTTCTTCGACGACGACGGGCGCGTGTATGTGGTGCACGGCCAGGGTACGCTCTACATCACCGAACTGAGCGCCGATGTCAAGTCGGTCAAGGGTGAGCCTGTGGAGATATGGAACCGCCGTTTCAAGGACAGCGCTACCTTCGGCGGCGGCTTCGGCATGGAGGGTTCGCACATGTACAAGATCGACGGCAAGTATTACATAACCTGCCCGGCGGGCGGTACCGAGGGGTGGCAGGTATGCCTCCGCTCGGACAATATCTACGGCCCTTACGAACATAAGGTCATCATGCAGGACGACAGCTCCTATCCGCCCAACGGACTGCACCAGGGCGGCATGGTGCAGCTGGAGAACGGCGACTGGTGGTTCATCATCATGCAGGACCGCGGCCCTATAGGGCGTGTGCCGTGTCTTGTTCCCGTTACGTGGGAGGATGGCTGGCCGATGCTTGGCGTTGGCGGACGCGATGTGGTGACATACCCCAAGCCCGATGTCGGGAAGAGGGCGCAGCCACTGTCGGCGCCGGCCACGTCGGACGAGTTCGACGGCAAGCGCCTGGGGCTGCAGTGGCAGTGGAACCACAATCCCGACCCGGCGCGGTGGTCGCTCTCGGAGCGGCGCGGGTACATGCGCCTGCGCGCGTCTCGGGCCGACGACCTGACGACGGCGCGCAATACGCTGACGCAGCGTGTGCAGGGCCCCTCGTGCGAGGGCTCGGTCGTGATGGAGGTGTCGGGCCTCGAGGATGGCAACGTGGCCGGTTTCGGTATCTTCGAATTCCCCTATGCCTATGTCTGCGTGCGGCAGGAGGCGGGCGAGCGCCGCATAGTGATGTGCAACGATGGCGATGAGCGTACTGTGGGCTTGCTGGAGGGCGACAGGCTGTGGGTCAGGGTACGCGTCACGGACCGCGATTTCAGGGCGATGTTCTATTACAGCCTCGACGGGCGCGAGTACCACCCGGCGGGAGAGTTGGATATGGGCCTGGGGCTGCCATGGACGGCAAACAGGTTCGCGTTGTTTAATTTCAGTACCACGGATGGTGGCGTCGGCGGATATGCCGACTTCGACTGGTTCCGTTTTACCGGCAAATAGCGTGTTATGAGGATGATGAGGTGTTTCAGGGTGACGCTTGCGGCGATGCTGGCCGCATGTGCCGCGGTGTGTGCGGCGAAAGAGCCGTCGCGTGTCGAGTTGAACATGAATGGCGATTGGGCCTTTTACCGCGGTGATACGGCCGGCGGTGCCGATCCGGCGGTGTCGGCCGCGGAGTGGATACCCGTGGTGCTGCCGCACGTGATGCAGCTCGAGCGGAAACATTGCGGCGGTGATGTCATCTACGACGGCGTGGGCTGGTACCGCCGCTATTTCGTGCTGCCGCAGTCGTACCGTGACAAACGTGTGGTGGTGTCGTTCGAGGGTGTCATGACCTCCTGCGAGCTGTATCTGAACGGCGAGAAGGTTGCCGAGCACCATGGCGGCTATGTGGGCTTCACGGCCGACATATCCGATCGCATCGACTGGCATGGCACCAACATGCTGGCGCTGCGTGTCTCGGCAGAATACGACCCGCTGACGCCTCCGGGCAAGCCGCAGGAACGTCTCGACTTCTATTATTACAGCGGCATCTACCGCGATGCTAAGATGGTCATCACCGACCGTCTGCACATTACCGATGAGCTGGAGGAGGAGAAGGTCGCCGGCGGCGGTATCTTCGTCACATATCCCGAGGTGGGGCGCGACAGGGCCGTGGTGGCCGTGCGCACCGACCTCAGGAACGGCCATGCGCAGGATCGCCGCGGCGTGCTGCACACGGTGCTGAAGGATGCCCGCGGGCGCGCGGTGACGGAGGCGGAGAGCCCCTTCACGCTTGGCAGCGGCCGTACGTGCACGCTCGAGCAGCGGCTGACGGTCGACAACCCGTTGTTGTGGCATCCATACGATCCCAATCTTTATACGCTCGAGTGCCGTGTCGAAGCCGGCGGCCGTCAGGTCGACGCCCGTACCGAGACCATTGGCATCCGCACCATACGATATGACCGCGACGGGGGCTTTTTCATCAACGGCGAGCATCTCTATCTTGTGGGCGCCAACCGCCACCAGTCATTCCCCTATGTGGGCGATGCCGCATCGAACTCGATGCAGGAGCGTGATGTCATCGACATGAAGCGCGGCGGATACAATGCCGTGCGTGCGGCCCACTATCCGCACGACCCGGCATTCCTCGATGCCTGCGACCGTTACGGGCTCCTGGTGGTGGAGTGCATTCCCGGGTGGCAGTATTTCAGCGACGACCCCGTTTTTGCGGAGCGCCTGCGCGAGGCGGCGCGCGGCATGATCCGCCGCGACCGCAACCATCCCTCGATAATATTGTGGGAGACGGCGCTCAACGAGACCTATTACCCGATCGGGGTGGTTAAGTCGATCTATGATATAGCGCATGCGGAGTATCCGGGCGATCAGATGTACACCGCGGGCGACTATTACAGCCACGAGGAGACGGAGCCCTATTACGACGTCTTCTACAAGCAGGTGGGACGCTTCCCGCAGGACGGCAACGTCATGACCAACAGCCTCGATGACCAGGTTGCCGTCAAGCCGCTGCTGACGCGCGAGTGGGGCGACGGCGTGGGCGAGAAGCCGCGTGTAAGGCTCTCCGAGAACGAGGAGGAGCAGATGCGCCAGTGCCGCGGCCGCTTCGACCAGCTTCGCGGCAACGGTTACTTCGACTGGTGCATGCTCGATGCTAACCCGCGCATGGGAGGCCATTTCCTGTGGAGCTACAACGACTACAACCGCGGTGCCGAGGAGGAGACCATGTTCTGCGGCGTGGTTGACGTCAACCGCTGGCCCAAGTCCAGCTACTACATGATGCAGAGCATGCGCCCGGCCGACGTCTCGCAGCGGGGCCTTTACGAGGGTCCGATGGTGCATGTGGCCTCGTTCAACTCGTCGGAGGAATACACGACCTCGACTACCGCCATCCCCGTCTTCTCGAACTGCGACCGTGTACGTCTCTACCGTAACGGCAAACTGGTCGGGGAGCGCACGCGCGAGGAGATGAAGCCGGAGTACGGCGCAACCATAGGCAAGGGCGGAAGCCCCATGTATACGTTCGATGCGGGCGGGTACGAGAGCGGCGAGCTGCGTGCCGAGGGACTGATCGGCGACCGTGTCGCGGCCGTGCACACGGTGCGTACGCCGGGGGCGCCTCACCATATCGAGGTCGTGGTGCCGCCGTATCCGGTCGATCCCGTTGCCGACGGCAGCGACATGATTCCCGTCTACTTCATGGTGTGCGACGCGGACGGCACATGGATCAACACCTCGCAGGCCGAGATCGAGATCACGGTATCGGGCGAGGGGCGTCTCATAGGCGACGGCATACGCCGCATAGGGGTCAATCCCCAGCAGGTGGAGGGCGGCATCGGCTTCGCCTTTGTGCGCACGACGCGCAAGGCGGGCAGGATATGTATCGAGGCGCGGTCGGCGGGTCTCGGGCCGGGACGGACGGTAGTGCGAAGCCGCCGGTTCTGCGGCAGCAGCCTTGCCGACGGCGGGCATGCCCCGTTCTCGGGCGACGAGGAGGATGGCGTGGTGGTCAAGCCCACGCGCTGGGACAGGGCCATTCTCGAGCGGCCGAAGGTGGCCGTGGCATCGGTGGAGGTGACGTCGGAGCAGGCGGGATATGCCAAATCGAACATTGTCGACGGCGACGATTTCAGCTGGTGGATAGCCGGCGGAGACACCTTCCCGCAGACGGTGACGCTGACGCTGGCGCAGGCTACGGATGTGGCGGCGTGCCGCATACGCCTGCAGAAGGACAGCTCGTCGTATGAATATCGGGTCGAATCGTCCGAGGACGGACTCTCGTGGCAGCCGTTGTACAGCCACAAGTGTACGGGATGGGATTTCAAGCCCGTACGCATAGACAAGAGAATGAAGTATTTCAGGGTGACGTTCGATGCCACGTCGGGCGGCCGCGCCGGCCTGGCCGAGATAACGCTGTACGAGTAGCCAGGCCGTTGCGGCGGGGGAAAGCGATTGCGGTCTGCGAAATTTTGTATACTTTTACCCTCTCTAACGAGGAATATCGTCATTTCGCAATATGAACAAGATCGCAATCACGGCCGCAAGGCATGCGCTGGGCGCTGCCGCAGCCATATTATCGTTTGTCGCAGTCTCGGCGCAGGAGCCTGCCGACTATGTCGATCCCTTCATCGGCACCAACGGCATGGGACACACTTTCCCGGGTGCGTGCGTACCTTTCGGGGCGGTGCAGTTGAGTCCCGACACCGATACCATACCCCACAACGTGGGCGGGCAGTATCAGAAACGCGCCTACGAGTATTGTGCGGGCTACCGCCACGGCGACAAGACCATCGTGGGCTTCAGCCACACCCACCTGAGCGGCACGGGCCATTCGGATCTGGGCGACATTCTGGTGATGCCGTCGGTAAGGGATGTCAAGCTCAACCCGGGCACGGCGGATGATCCCGACAGCGGATACCGTTCGCGTTTCAGCCACGAGAGCGAGAGCGCCTCGCCCGGCTACTATGCCGTGACGCTCGACGACACGGGCGTGCGGGCCGAGCTTACGGCGACCGCGCGTACGGGCGTGCACCGCTATACCTTCCCTGAGAATGCGGACGGACATGTGGTTCTGGACCTTGCGCACGGCATCTATAACTACGACGGCAAGGTGCTGTGGTCGACGCTGCGCGTCGAGAGCGACACGCTCGTCACCGGCTACCGCATCACCAACGGCTGGGCGCGCACCAACTACACCTACTTCGCCATATCGTTCTCGCAGCCCGTCACCGACTACGGCTATGAGGATCGTGCTCCGGTGCCGTATAACGGTTTCTGGCGCCGTTTCGATGTGAATAGCAACTTCCCCGAGATGGCGGGCCGCAAGGTGGCGGCCTACTTCCGCTTCGACACGCGCCGCGAGCAGGAGCTGGTGGTTAAGGTGGCGCTGTCGGCCGTGAGCGCCGAGGGCGCCGTGGCCAACCTTCGGGCCGAGGCTGCGGGCCGCGGCTTCGACGAGATTGCCGCCGCCGCGCGCAAGGCGTGGAACGACAATATGGGCCGGTTTGAGATCGAGGGCACGGAGGATCAGCGCACGATGTTCTACACGTCGCTCTACCATACGATGATCAACCCCTCGGTCTATATGGACATCGACGGCTCGTACCGCGGTGTGGACCATAATATCCACCACGCCGACGGCTTCACCAACTATACGGTCTTCTCGCTGTGGGATACCTACCGTGCCGAGCACCCGTTCCTGAATCTCTTCTTCCCGCAGCGCAATGCCGACATGGTGCGGTCGATGATCGCCCATTGCGACCAGAGCGTACACCACATGCTTCCCGTCTGGAGCCACATGGGCAACGAGAACTGGTGCATGAGCGGCTACCATGCCGTCTCGGTGCTTGCGGATGCCGTAGCGGCGGGTAACTTCACACACGTGCGCACGGCTCTGGATGCGATGCTGAGCACCTCGACGGTGCCCTATTACGAGGGTGTTGCCGACTATATGAGGCTGGGTTACGTACCTTTGGAGCGCAGCGCCACGGCCGCCTCGACGACACTCGAATATTCGTACGACGACTGGGCCATATACCGCACGGCTCTGGATGCGGGCGACGAGGCCGCGGCGGAGCGTTACCGTGCGCGTGCGCTCAACTACCGCAACGTCTTCGACCGCGAGAAGGGCTTCGCGCGCCCGCGCTACGCCGACGGCAGCTTCAAGGCCGACTTCGACCCGCTGCAGACCTACGGCGAGGGCTTCATCGAGGGCAACTCGTGGAACTTCTCGTTCCACGCTCCGCACGACGTCTGCGGTCTGATTGACCTTATGGGGGGCGACCGCGCCTTCACGGCACGTCTAGACTCGCTCTTTACGATGCACCTGCCGGAGAAATACTATGCCGAGAACGAGGATATCACGGCCGACTGCCTGCTGGGCGGATATGTCCACGGCAACGAGCCGAGCCACCATGTCCCCTATCTCTATGCATGGACGTCGCAGCCGTGGAAGACGCAGTACTGGATGCGCGAGATCCTCGACCGCATGTACCGCAACGACATCGACGGCCTGAGCGGCAACGACGACTGCGGCCAGATGTCGGCATGGTACATCTTCTCCGTCATGGGCTTCTATCCCGTCTGCCCGGGCAGCGGCGAGTATGTGCTCGGCGCGCCCTACCTCCCGCTGGTGAAGGTCGCGCTGCCCAACGGCCGCACGCTTGAGATCCGTGCCGAGGGTGTGGACGACCGCCACCGCTACGTGCGCGAGATGCGCGTCAACGGCGAGCGCTGGACGAAGAACTATGTCACCTACGACGACATCATGCGCGGCGGCGTGTGGGAGTTCCGCATGTCGGCGTCGCCCGACCGCCGTCGCGGCACACAGCCCGAGGCGCGCCCCTACTCGCTCACTACGGGACTTGACGAGGGCGCAGCCGAGTAACCACCTGCCATGAACACGAAAAGAGAAAGCATACCATGAAAACGAATCTGAAAGTTATTGCGGCGGTGCTGCTTGCAGCCGCCGTGTCGGCGTCGTGCGCCGGGTCGCGCGCTACCGACGGCCGCGTGTCGAAGGCGTGGCAGAAGTACGACTCGGGTGAGATAGTCTTCGAGGACAAGGCCCCCGCGACCGAGGGCTCGCAGATCTACCGCCACATAATCCCCGACCCCGAGGCCTATATCCGCGAGCAGGCATGTACCGTGCTGGCGACGCTGTACGACTCGCCGAAGGACCGCATCACGCCTGTGCGCCGCATACACTACACGCTGGAGGACATCGACGGCATCTCGGCCAAGGGTGGCTCGAACGGCGACATAGCGATATTTTACAGCACGCGCCATATCGAGAATTCATACGGACGCGAGCGCGATACGGCGCGGCTGATGTTCGAGACGCGGGGCGTGCTGCTGCACGAGCTTACGCACGCCTACCAGCTCGAGCCGCAGGGCATAGGCACCTACGGTACGAACCGCACCTTCTGGGCCTTCATCGAGGGTATGGCGGATGCCGTGCGTGTTGCCAACGGCGGCTTCGGCCCCGACGGACGTCCCCGCGGCGGCAACTATATGGACGGCTACCGCACTACGGGATACTTCCTCGTATGGCTGCGCGACAACAAGGACCCCGAGTTCCTTCGCAAGTTCAACCGCAGCGCTCTGGAGGTTGTGCCTTGGTCGTTCGACGGCGCCGTGAAGCATATCCTCGGCGAGCAGTACGATATCGACTCTCTGTGGCACGAGTATCAGGTTGCCGTGGGCGACATCATGGAGTAGAGAGAAATATTCTGACAACGATGCGGGCGGCAGTCACCATAAATGATTGCCGCCCATACTGTTTTTTGTGTTTAAGCCTCGAATGTGTTGCCTTTATGTGTATCCGTATTCTCCTCTCCGTCGAAGTCGCGTCCGGCGGGACGCTGGTAGAGCCTCAGCCCGAAGCGTGGGAGGATGGAGATCAGGTGGTCGAACAGGTCGTTCTGCACGGCCTCGTATTCGGGCCATACGGTGGTTGCGGTGAAACAGTATATCTCGACGGGCAGGCCCTCGGCCGTAGGCTGCAGCAGCCGCACCATCTGCATCAGGTCGTGGTTTATGTCGTCGCGGCGCTGTATGTGGCCTACGGCGTAGTCGATCATAAGGCGCAGGTTTGAGGTCTCGCGCTGCAGGTGCTCCGGCGTGGCCAGCCCCTCGCCGATGAGGGCCTCGATGCGCCCGCGCGGCATGACCGTGATGGTGTTCACGTCGACGGGCAACGAGCGCTTGATGCGGCGGCCGCCGCTCTCGCGCATCGCCCTCCAGTTCTGGAACGAGTCGCTCACAAGGGCGTAGGGCGGGATCGTAGTGACGGTCTTGTCGAAGTTCTGTATCTTGACCGTCGTGAGCGTCACCTCGGTTACGTATCCGTCGGCGCCGTATTTGCTCATGGTGATCCAGTCGCCCGGGCGGAGCATGTCGTTCGCCGAGAGCTGCACGCCCGCAACAAGCCCGAGGATCGTATCCTTGAATATGAGCATCAGTATGGCGGCCGAGGCTCCCAGACCCGTGAGTATGGCCGAGGCGTCCTTGTCGATGAGTATGCTGATAATGATGATTATGCCGACGGCGGCGGCGATGAGGTTGACCATCTGGTAGACACCCTTCAGCGGACGGTTGCGCAGCGTCTCGTGCTCCGAGGAGATGTTTTGCAGCGTATCGAGCAGTGCGTGTATGAACAGCAGCACCACGACGGTGAGATATATCAGGCACGCCTTGTGCAGCACATTGAGCAGCAGCGGGTTCTCGGCGAAGGCCATCGGCAGCAGGGCATACCATATTACGGGCGGTATGAGTCGTGCGAGGGCGTGCAGCACGCCGGGGCTGAGCAGGCGGTCGTCCCATTCGGTGCGGGTCTGGCTGACGAGGGCGCGCAGAGCCGGTGTGACGGCCATGCGGAAGAACTTGACGGCAAGGGCCGATATGATGGCTATGATGACAAGTATGGCGGCTGTAAAGAGCGGCCCGACGGCGGCGTCGCCCAGACCTATGCGGGCGACGATATGAGCTATGGCCACTTTCAGATATTCCATGTTCCGGTATGTTTGTGATGCGGGCGGTGTTGCCCCTTGATGCAAAGATAACCTTTTTGGGACAAATGCGCTGCCATGCTGCCGCGCGGAGACAAAAAAATCGGTCTTCACCCGCTGGATGAAGACCGATGTGAGGTTATGCGAGCGATTCGCAGCCCTCCCTTACCAGATAATGACGCGCTCCGACTCGGGACGGTACATGGCGCCGTCGGTGATGTTGAAGGCCTTGAAGAAGGTGTCGATATTGCTGAGCGTGGCGTTGACGCGGTTGCGGCCCAGCGAGTGTACGTCGAGCTTTGTCAGACGCGCCGCCTCCTCGTCGCGTATGTTCTGGCCCCAGATTGCGGCGTACGAGAGATAGAAACGCTGGTCGGCGGTGAAGCCGTCGACAGGCGCGGGCTCCGTGTCGCCGAGGGCGTTGTGCAGGGCGGTGTAGGCTACGCGCAGACCTCCCTGATCGGCTATGTTCTCACCGAGGGTAAGGGCACCGTCGGCCATGACTGCGGGCTGTCCGTCCTTTGCGGGGAGCACCTCGATCTTGTTGAACTGCTCGACCAGAATGTCGGTCTTGGCCTTGAATGCCACGGCATCCTCCTCGGCCCACCAGTTGTTCATGTTGCCGTCCTTGTCGAACTGGCGGCCCTGATCGTCGAATCCGTGTGTCATCTCGTGTCCTATGACTACGCCGATGGCTCCGTAGTTGACGGCATCGTCCGCAGCGGGATTATAGAACGGGGGCTGGAGTATGGCGGCCGGGAAGCATATCTCGTTGGTGGTGGGGTTGTAGTATGCGTTTACGGTCTGCGGGGTCATGAACCACTCGTCGCGGTCGACCTCGGTGCCCAGCTTCGAGATGTTGTCGCGGGTGTACCATGCCGATGCACGCTTGAGGTTCTCCCAATAGGTGAGGGCGGGGTCGATCTCCAGCGACGAGTAGTCCTTCCACTTGTCGGGGTAGCCGATCTTGACGGTGAAGGTTGCGAGCTTCTCCTGAGCCTTGGCCTTGGTTGCGTCGCTCATCCAGTCGAGGGCGTCGATATGCTGCGAGAGGGCGGTCTGCAGGTTCTTTACCATCTGCATCATACGCTGCTTGTCGCTCTCGGGGAAGTACTTCGCTACGTAGATCTCGCCTACGGCCTCGCCCAGCAATCCGTTGGGCACGCTCATGGCGCGCTTCCAGCGGGGACGCATCTCCTGCTGGCCCGACATCTGACGGCCGAAGAACTCGAAGTAGGCGGCGTAGATGTCGTCGCTAAGATATGGGGCTGCGCTTGCGAGGTAGTTTGCCGCAAGATATGTACGCAGCGTCTCGATGGGCTCCGTCTTTACGAGTTGGTTGACGGCGTCGAGCGTCTCGGGCTGGCCGACGATGATGGTGTCGAAGTCACCTATGCCCATATCTTCGAAGTATGCCGTCCAGTCGATGGCGTCGTAACGCTTTGTGAAGTCGGCCTTCGACATGGGGTTGTAGTTGGCGGCGATGTCACGCAGCTCGACGTTCGAGCGGAACTTCTCGGCCATCTTGGTCTCGAAGGCGACGACGGCGGCAGCCTTCTCGGCGGGGTTCTCCATGCCGTAGAGGGTGAATGCCTTCGTGAGCCATGCGGTATATCCCTCGCGTAGGGCGGCGTTCTCCTCGTCGAGGTAGTAGTCGCGGTTGCCCATGCCGAGGCCCGACTGCTGGATGTAGAGTGCGTTGAGATTGCTGTCCATCAGGTCGGCGCTCACACCCACGCCGAAGAGCGGGTTGCCCGCCTGCATGTGGATCTGGGCCACGATCTGCGAGAGCTGCTTGGCGTCGGCTACGGCCATGATGGCCTCCATGTCCTCCTTGACGGGGGCGAGGCCCTCGCTGTTCAGACGTGCCGAGTCGAGCCCCATGGTGTAGAGGTCGGCGATCTTCTGCTCGACGCTCCCCTTCTCGGCCGTCGACTTGGTCATCTGCGAGAAGAGCTCGTTGATGCGCACCTCGTTGTTCTCGCGCAGGACGTCAAAGGCGCCGTAACGCGCAAATTCGGGTTTGAGCGGGTTTTTCTTCTGCCATCCGCCCGTGGCGTATTGATAGAAATCCTCATTGGGGGCTATCGACGTGTCGAAGTTCGACGGATCGATTGCCGGAACCGAGGCTTGCTTCTGTTGGCTGCATGCGGTCATAAGAGCAATCATTGAAATGAATAAAACGTTTTTTTTCATCTTCGTTCTTCAGTTATTGTATCGTTTGTATCTTCATGGTCTGCGCGGATGCGCGCATTGTCCTTATTGCCGCAGTGCGAGCATCTTGGGACATGGTGCGGATCGCGTTTACGAGGGCAAAGGTAATGCAAAAACGCATACGATATACTTTTTATTTTGCGCTCCGTTTCGCCTTGAGCTATGCGGGGAGGTGTTTGTGTAATTTTATATTATTTTTTTGCCGCCTCGATTCGTTTTTTTGTTCGCATATTCGTATCTTCGTATAAAACCTATCAAAAACATACTGCCATGAAAAAATCTTAATTATTGCATTGGTGGCGTTTTATGCTGTGGCAGTAGGCTTTTTTGCTGTTTATGAAGTCAGGGCATTGCAATCTTTCGTTGGAGCGGGAGGCTTTGATGGCCCAGATCCTCCGGGTTTTGATATTCTGACTATGCCTTGTCCTTTTTGTGGGGTTCCCGGTAAACTGGTTAAAATCGATGATTACAAGGGGGGAGCCGGGAAATTATTATTTTTGCTTTAACTGCAAAATGGTAATGCAGATTGAAAAATTATGATGATAAAGAGCTTGAATATGAAAAGAGTTGTATTTGGTTTTGGGCTGATTCTTTTATATTGTTCATTGCTTGAAACTGTATCGGCGCAGGAGTATGTAATTCGCCCCATAGGGAATGCTGTCGAATTGGGTGTGCCTATTGATGTGAAAACCGATCCTGAGGATATGGGCCGTATTAAGGGTGTGGTAACAGATGACAAGGGTGTGGCCATAGTCGATGCCATTGTGACGATTTATAACGATACGTTTATTTTCGGTGCACGAAGTAAGAAAGGCGGAAATTATAGTTTAGGTGGTAACTTCGGTGTTTACAATCTGGAGGTATCGTCACCCGGCTATGCCAAGTACAAAGCCGAGGTAGATTTTGGCAAGGGCGAGGTCAAGACCGTGGACGTAAAGTTGACGTCTTTGGATGGAAAGCCCGTCGCTGGGGAGCGAGGCAATGACTTTACCGGCAAGGGTATGAACTACTTTATGAAGATCGCATCCAAACATCCCGCCTATAAGGGCAAGACACTGCTTGATGTGTTGGCCGATGCCCCTGCCGTAGATATGGAGGGCGGAGAACTCAAGGTTATGGACAACAGCGATGTGCGTGTATATGTTGACGACAAGCTGCTGCCTGTTCCGTTCGATGTCATGGTACGCTATTTCGGCAGTGTGGCCGCCTCGGATGTGAAGATGGTGCGTGTGGTGTCGTGGGGCCCAAAAGCGAATGTTTTGCTATATATCACTACGACCACCTCGAAGAAGTAGGGTGCCGTGTCAGATATGCGCTTGAGGGCTGCCATGTTATTATAGCAGAAAAGGGTTCGGCCTTGCGGTCGAACCCTCTCTTTATGCGTTCCCGTAGCGGGATTACTTGCGGATTGCAGCTACACCGGGCAGCTCCTTGCCCTCCATGTACTCGAGCAGAGCGCCGCCGCCCGTAGATACATACGATACCTTGTCGGCCAGACCGAACTTGTTGATGCAGGCAACCGAGTCGCCGCCGCCGATGAGCGAGAAGGCGCCGTTTGCGGTAGCCTCGGCTATGGCCTCGGCCACGGCGCGCGAGCCGGTAGCGAACTTGTCGATCTCGAATACGCCCACGGGACCATTCCAGAGGATGGTCTTGCAACCGAGGATCTCCTCACGGAAGAGCTTCTTGCCCTGCTCGCCGATGTCGACACCCTCCCAGTTGTCGGGGATGTTGTCGGCAGGGGCCTCGGCGGTGTTGGCGTCGGCCGAGAATGCGTCGGCTATAAGAGCGTCGGGCGAGGTTACGATCTTGATACCCTTCTCCTCGGCCTTCTTCAGGATCTCGAGGGCTACGGGGTACATGTCTGGCTCGCAGATCGAGTTGCCGACCTTGCCGCCCTGAGCGCCGGCGAAGGTGTAGGTCATACCGCCGCCGATGATGATCTTGTCGCACTTTTCCATCAGTTTCTCGATGATGGTGATCTTGGTCGAGACCTTCGAGCCGCCGACGATGGCTACGAACGGACGCTGCGGGTTCTGCATGACACCGTCGATGGCCTTGAGCTCGTTCTCCATCACATATCCGAACATCTTGTCGTGGGGGAAGTAGTCGGCGATGAGTGCCGTCGAGGCGTGGGCGCGGTGAGCCGTACCGAAGGCGTCGTTGATGTAGCAGTCGGCATACGAAGCCAGCTTCTTGACGAACTCCTTCTGCGGGCCCTCCTTCAGAGCCTTCTTTGCGGCCTTCTTCTCCTCGTCGGTGGCATCCTCGGCCAGACCGCGGGGCTTGCCCTCCTCCTCGGCGTAGAAACGCAGGTTCTCGAGCAGCATCACCTCGCCGGGCTTGAGGTTCTTGGCCATCTCGGCGGCCTTCTCACCCATGCAGTCGCCCGCGAAGAGGATCTTCTGACCCAGACGTGCCTCGATGGCGGGCACGATCTGCTCGAGCGAGAACTTGGGATCGGGATTCTTCTTGGGACGTCCCAGATGAGACATGAGTATTACGGCACCGCCCTTCTCCAGAACCTTCTTGATGGTGGGGATGGCGGCACGGATGCGGGTGTCGTCGGTTACATGGCCTTCGCCGTCGAGGGGCACGTTGAAATCCACACGGATTATGGCACGCTTGCCCTTGAAATCGTAATTGTCGATTGCAAACATAACTTTAGAGTTTTATTCGTTTGACTACTGTCTTATATTGTTTGTTCGTTGCCTCTGTTGCATCTTGATGGCTGTCGGACGCGCCGTCCGGACGCAATCATGCCATCGCGGCAAAGATACTCAAAAAAATCTTTTTTCCGAGGTCTCGGATTGCGGTATCGCACCCTTTTTTTCTAAAAGTTGCGCCGTGCGGCCGACCGAAATCCGAAAAAGAGCTCACACGGCATGCCGTGTGTGGCGTCGGAGAGAGTGTCGGGCGGGTGCGTTCGCCACATAATAGGTCCGTTGGCGTCGCGGAGGGAGGCATTCGCAACCTTCGGGCGCCACAGACCACATAAATTTTGCCGATACGATTTTACGGGCGATATTTACCCGCGGAAAATCCCCATGTCATGCTTTGCCCATCGCCCCCGTGCGGCAGGTAACAGTGTGGCAAGAACCGTGCTGGACGCCGCGTGATGGAGGGCGTGATGCCGCGGCGGCGGATAAGGCGGATAAGGCGGATAATGCGGATAAGACGCATTTGCCCGCGCAATGGAATGGAAACTCTGTGTGGAACAATATAATATGGTACTCTCTCACGGCCGTGCCCCTGTGACACGGCCGTTTTTATGGCCGTAACGGGTCGCCGGGGGATGTCCGATGCAAGATTTTTTGCTTTTTTGCCCGTTATTTGCTACCTTTGTGTGTCAAAAAAGGGGCCGAGGGGCCGAATATATTTGGTTTTTAACTTATTAGGGGTATTTATGGATGATGGTCACCACTCCTCGCATAGCGGCAGTGTCGTATCTGAATACGATACCATTCATCTATGGTATCCAGCACGAAGGTAGCCTTCGCGCCGACCTTCTGCTTGCGCCTCCCGCAGGGTGTGTGGACAACTACGCCGAGGGTCGCGCCGACATAGCCCTTATCCCCGCCGCGGCCGTGCCGCAGATGAAATCCACGAACATCATTACCGACTACTGCGTCGGAGCCTCGGGCCCCGTGCGCACCGTTGTTGTCATGTCGAACAGCCCCATCGAACGCGTGCGCCGCATCTTCCTCGATGCCCACTCGCGCACGTCGGTGCAGCTGACGGGATATCTTGCGGCCAAGAAGTGGAACATCGCGCCCGAGTGGTGGACGCTCTCCGACTATTCGCTGGTGGCGGAGGCGCGCATCGACGACGCCTTCCTGCTTATCGGCGACAAGGTCTTCGACCACGAGGGGCTGTTCGCCTATACGTACGATCTGGCCGAGGAGTGGAAGACGCTGACGGGGCTGCCCTTTGCCTTCGCGCTGTGGGTTGCGCGCAAGGGTACCTCCTACGAGCTTATCGACGCTCTGGAGCGGTCGCTCACGCTGGGCGTGGAGTCCATCTACGAGGCTATCGTCGAGAACGGCTTCGACCGCAAGCCCTACGATGCCTACGACTATCTGACACACAACATCGACTTCATATTCAATGCCGAGAAACACGCGGCGCTGCAAAAGTTCTGGAATTCGGGCATACGCATAACGCCCCGATCCAACCCGGGTTGAAGGGGGTGACCGCCTCTGCGACGGTTGCTCACGGCCGCGGTTGAGATGTATCTGCCTGCCGCAGCCTCCGACCAACAAGGAGTTCAACCCGTAAACCTTAGCAGCAATGATTACCATATACCTCAAGCAGTACAACAAAATCATCCGCAACGCCGAGCCCGAGCTTCTGGACAATCTGGGTTATGACGACATTCTGTGGATCGATCTTATGGCGCCCTCGATCAAGGAGCAGAAGGCCGTCGAGAACTTCATGGAGGAGAGCCTCCAGACCAAACAGCAGGTCGAGGAGATCGAGTCGACATCGAAGTACTCCGAGACCGAGAACTCGATCATCTCCAACACCAATTTCTTCCTTCCGGCGGGCGATACCTTCACCGTTGAGCCCGTGTCGTTCATCATCTCGAACGAGGGAGTGCTGGTGTCGGTGCGCAACTCGGAGTCTCGCACCTTCCGCGAGACGGAGAAACGCCTTCAGATGAACTACCGCAGCTATTCGACCGGCTACCATATCTTCATCACGCTGCTGGAGGTGCGTATCGACTTCGATGCCGACCTTGTGGAGTTCGTCTCGAAGCAGGTTGCGGCGCTGAGCAAGGCCATCAATACCGAGGACTCGATCGACAAGGCCGTCATACACCGTATCAACGCCTTGCAGGAGAATACGATGGTGCTGCGTGAGAATATCTTCGACCGCCAGCGCATCCTCTCCAACATCCTCAAGAGCGAACGCTTCCCGAACGATGTCTACCCGCGTCTGCAGCTTATGCTCAAGGATGTCAACTCGCTTATCAACCATGCGGACTTCAGCTTCCAGCGTCTGGACTACATACAGGACTCGGCTCTGGGCCTGATCAATATCGAACAGAACGAGATCGTCAAGATCTTCTCCATTGCGGCGGTGATCTTCCTGCCTGCGACGCTCATAGCGAGCATCTACGGCATGAACTTCAAGGCCATACCCGAGTTGGAGTGGGTGTGGGAGGTGAACGGGCACGTCATACCCGTGGGATACATCTTCGCGCTCTTCCTGATGATCTTCATCTCGTGTTTCACCTTCTGGTTCTTCAAGTTCAAGAAGTGGCTCTAATACGCGTGGCGGCTCTTGGGGGCGGCTCTTGGGGGGCGGCTCTTGGGGGCGGCCGATTGGGATATGTGATGATGTACGATACGGTAATGGAGTGACGCTGCGGCGGGGGCTTCGTAATCCGGAAAATATATTTGCGCGGTGACGGCCGCGCAATTTTTTTGCGGCGGCCGCAGAGATGCGTCGATGCGGGCGGCAGAGCCCCGAAAGAGGTGTTCATATTGTGATTTTTTATGGTTATATTTGCAATAATAAAATTGCAGGCTGCGTTATATAAGGTACATAAGTTGCAAAAACGGCAGTATGCGCCGTATGCGGCGGCAGCGGCATAAAGGAGGAAAAACCGTTAAAAAAGATATAAAGATATTACACACGCTATCGGGCCGGCCTTCTGGGACGGCGTACCGACGCAAAAAGTAAAAAAGACGTATGAGTGAAGTAATCAACATCAAGGAACTCAACGAACGCATCGAACGCGAGAGCGTCTTTGTGGACACGCTCCGCGCGGAGATGGGAAAGGTTATTGTCGGTCAGAGCCATCTGATCGACACGCTTTTGATAGGGCTTCTGTCGAACGGCCACATTCTTCTGGAGGGTGTGCCGGGTCTGGCCAAGACGTTGGCCATCACGACGCTGGCGAAGGCCGTGGATGCCGACTTCGCACGTATACAGTTCACGCCCGACCTGCTGCCTGCGGACCTTATCGGTACGCTGATCTACTCGCAGAAGACCGAGGAGTTCATCGTGCGCAAGGGTCCCGTTTTCGCCAACTTCGTGCTGGCGGATGAGATCAACCGATCGCCGGCGAAGGTGCAGAGTGCGCTTCTGGAGGCGATGCAGGAGCGTCAGGTGACCATCGGCGAGGAGACCTACCGGCTGCCGGAGCCGTTCCTTGTGATGGCGACGCAGAACCCGCTGGAGCAGGAGGGAACCTATCCTCTGCCGGAGGCGCAGGTGGACCGTTTCATGCTGAAGGTGAAGATCTCCTACCCGAAGAAGGAGGAGGAGCGCGAGATCGTGCGCATGAACCTCACGGGCGGGGCGATGAAGAAGGTGTCGAAGGTTATCACGCCGGAGGATATCGTCAAGGCGCGTTCGGTTGTGGAGGATGTCTATATGGACGAGAAGATCGAGAAGTATATCGTCGACATCATCTTCGCCACGCGCGAGCCTGCCGAGTACAGCCTTGAGAAGCTGCAGCCGCTGATCGCCTATGGCGGGTCGCCGCGTGCGAGCATCTCGCTGGCCAAGGCGGCGCGTGCGTATGCGTTCATCCGCCGCCGCGGTTACGTCATTCCGGAGGATGTGCGAGCCGTCTGCCACGACGTTCTGCGCCACCGTATAGGCCTTACCTACGAGGCCGAGGCCGAGAACATCTCGTCGGAGCAGATCATAACCGAGATATTGAACAACGTGATAGTGCCTTAGTGCCATGCAGGAGAACGAGAACGATATCCTCAAGCGGGTCCGCAAGATCGAGATCAAGACTCGCGGCCTGTCGAACGAGATCTTCGCCGGAAAGTACCACACGGCTTTCCGCGGGCGGGGAATGTCGTTTTCCGAGGTGCGCGAGTACCGTGCGGGCGACGATGTGCGCGACATCGACTGGAATGTTACGGCGCGCTCGACCAAGCCCCACATCAAGATCTACGAGGAGGAGCGCGAGCTGACGATGATGCTTCTGATCGACGTGAGCGGGTCGCGCATGTTCGGTACGGGCAAGCGCTTGAAGAAGAGCGTGATAACCGAGATCGCGGCGGTGCTGGCCTTCTCGGCCTCGCAGAACAACGACAAGGTGGGCTGTATCTTCTTTTCGGACCGTGTGGAGAAGTTCATCCCCCCGAAGAAGGGGCGCAGCCATATCCTGATGATCATACGCGAGTTGGTGAAGTTCCGTCCCGAGTCTCAGGGTACGGCCATCGCGGAGGCTGTGCGATACCTCACCAATGTCAACAAGAAACACTGTACGGCCTTTATCCTGTCGGACTTCATCGACTCGACGCGCGACCGCAACGCTCTGGACGACGCCCTGAAGATTGCGGGGGGCCGCCACGACATCGTGGGCATACGCGTATGGGATCAGCGTGAGGCCGAGATGCCGGATGTGGGCATCGTGGAGCTTCAAGATGCCGAGACGGGCGAGAAGCAGTGGGTCGATACCTCGTCGGCACGCGTACGCGAGCACTACGCCGAGAGCTGGCGTCAGCGCGACGAGGCCATCGGCGAGACGCTGCGCCGCAACCGTATCGATACGGCCGTGGTATCCACCTCGGGAGACTATGTGGTGGAATTGATTAAACTGTTCAAACAACGATGAGACATCCGTTTATAACGATACTTCTTGCCGCTCTGACGGTAACCGCCTTCGCGGAGGGAGCGGATACGCTGCCCGACCTCGGGGTGGACGACGACGCGCCCGTAGTCCGCGGCAGCGTCGAGCCCGACTCGATCGGCATAGGCGACCGTTTCCTCTACTCGATAGAGGTGGACAAGGATCTTGTGCAGAGTGTCTTTTTCCCCTCGTTCGGGGGTGACGGCTCGGAGCCTTATTCGCTCATCGAGGATATGCCGATCGATACGCTCTCGCGGGACGGCCGCCGCATGACCATCCGCAAGCGCTATCTTTTGGGGGCCTTCGAGGAGGGTATACACAATGTCCTGCCGCAGGTGATGTATGCCGACAAGAATATCGTCGACACGCTCTACGGCGCCGATACGCTGCATGTTCTGGTTACGACGTTCCAGATCGACTCCACGTCGCACTCGATCTTCGATATCAAGCCGCAGAAGACCCTCCCGTTCCGCATGGGCGAGATCACGGGATATATCAAGTGGGTTATCGTGGCGCTGCTGGTCATCGCAGCACTGGTTTATGCCCTGCGCCGCGTGCTGGCGCACTACGGGCGGTCGCTGCGCGACATGTTCCGTCCGGCGCCGCCACAGCCGCCGCATGTTGTAGCCTTCGCCGCGCTGGAGAAGCTGCGCGGGGAGCGTCTCTGGCAGCAGGAGAAACACAAGCAATACTATTCGGCATTGACCGATATCCTCCGCACCTACCTTGTCGGGCAGTTCGGCATCGGGGCCATGGAGATGACCTCGGACGAGATCATCGAGGCGGTTCGCGGCATCGACGTGCCGCGCAAGAATGCGATGGATCTTACGGAGATTCTGCGTGAGGCCGATCTTGTGAAGTTTGCCAAGGCTACACCCGCCGCCGAGGAGAACGAGGCGGCTTACCGCGCCGTCTGGGACTTTGTCGAGCAGACGAAGCCCGCGGAGCCCGAACCCGAGCAGCCGGAAGCGGCCGCCGGTGGCAAGAGCGATGGCAAGACGGGGGATAAGAGCGACGTCAAGACGGGGGATAAGGCGGAAGGCAAGCCCGAAGGCAATGGCGGTGCGGCTGAGACTCCGGCTGCCGATGCGGGCGGGGAGCCGGCTGCCGATACGTCGGACAGGAACGCAAAGCAGGCAGAGAAATGAAACGATATGTGAGATATATGTTATTGTCGCTTGCGGCGGTTGTCGGTCTCTCGGCGACGGCCGTGGCGCAGCGCATGCCCGAGCGGTCGTTGGTGCGCAAGGGCAACCGTCAGTTTGCGCGCGAGCGTTATGATCTGAGTGCTGACAGCTACAAGCAGGCGTTGGAGAGTGCTCCCGGGAACTTCGAGGCTACCTATAATCTGGGCAATACGATGGTCCGTACGGAGCAGTACGACAAGGCCGAGCAGTTGTTGACAGCGGCGGCGGCCGACTCGTTGCGCAGTGACGAGGAGCGTGCCGAGGCCTTTTACAATCTGGGCAATGCCCAGTTTGCGCAGAAGAAGCTCAAGGAGGCTCTGGCGAGCTACCGCCACTCTCTGGAATTGAATCCTGCCGACATGGAGGCCAAGTACAACTACGCCTACACGAAACGTCTTCTGGATGACCAGCAGAATCAGGACCAGAACAAGGACCAGAATCAGAATCAGGACCAGAACCAAGACCAGAATCAGGATCAGAACCAGAATCAGAATCAGAACGGAGACGGACAGAATGACCGGAACAAGGATCAGAACGACCAGAACCAAGATCAGAATGGGGACGGTCAGAACGATCAGAACGGTCAGAACGATCAAAATCAAGATGATCAGAATAATCCGGACGGTCAGAATGACGGCGGTGATGATGGCAAGGATCAGAATGACAAGGGGCGTTCGCGCAGCGGCATGAGCCGCCAGCAGCAGGAGCAGCTGCTGGATGCCATACAGGCACAGGAGGACAAGACGCAGGACAAGATCGACGAGAAGAAGAAGGGCGTCATTGTCAAGGGCCGCAAGAACTGGTAACGGGCCGTGTGCGGCCTGCGGCGGCCGCGTGCGGATGAAAGAGAAGATGTAAAACATGAGATTCGCAAATCCATATCTTTTATGGCTGTTGGTGCTTCTGGCGCCGATGATAGCCTACTATATCTATCGCACGCTGCAGGGCGGCGCGGCCATACGCATCTCGACGATCGAGGGTGTACGCCGCGCGCCGCGTACGCTGCGCTATTGGCTGCGGCATGCGCCCTTCGTGTTGCGGTGTGCGGCCTTTGTGCTGTTGGTTGTGGCGCTGGCGCGCCCGCAGGATGTCGACGAGCAGCGCCGTTCGAGCGCCGAGGGTATCGACATCATGCTTGCGGTCGACGTCTCGGGTTCGATGCTGGCGCGCGACTTCAAGCCCGACCGCATCACGGCGGCCAAGGAGGTGGCGGGACGCTTCATCGCCGACCGCTACGGTGACCGTCTGGGATTGGTCGTATTTGCGGGCGAGGCCTTCACGCAGAGCCCCCTGACGACCGACCAGAGTACGTTGCAGACGATGCTTTCGCGCATACGCAGCGGCATCATCGAGGACGGTACGGCCATAGGCAACGGTCTGGCCACGGCGATCAACCGCCTGCGCGAGAGCGATGCCAAGAGCAAGGTTATAATCCTGCTCACGGACGGTGTGAACAACCGCGGCGAGATCGCGCCGCTGATGGCCGCCGATATCGCTGCCGACATGGGCATCAAGGTCTACACGATAGGTGTGGGCACGCGGGGCAAGGCCCCCTATCCGGTAGTGGACATGTTCGGCAACATGTCGTTCCAGCCGATGGATGTCGAGATCGACGAGAAGACTCTGGAGGGTATTGCCGAGCGTACGGGCGGCCGATATTTCCGCGCTACGGACAACGACAAGCTGCAGTCGATCTACGACGAGATAAACCAGCTCGAGAAGAGCAAGGTCGAGGTTACCGACTATACGGTCTACCACGAACGTTTTCTGGCGTTGCTGCTGGCGGCGCTGGGTGTGCTACTGCTCGAGTTCGTATTCAGTAACATAATACTTAAACGCATCCCCTGATATGTTCCGATTTGCAAACGTCGAACTGTTGTATCTGCTGATACTGGTTCCGGTGCTGGTGATAGTCTATCTGCTGGCGGTGGGTCGGCGCCGTCGTCTTGTGGCGCGTTTCGGTAATCCGGAGCTGCTGCGCGAGCTCATGCCCGACTTTTCACGCGGGCGCATACGTCTGAAGGCCGCACTCTTCATCGCGGCCTATATGCTTCTGGTCATCGCGGCGGCGCGGCCGCAGTTCGGTTCCAAACTGCGTGAGGAGCACTCGCGCGGCGTGGAGATGATGCTCGTGGTCGACGTCTCGAACTCGATGATGGCCGAGGACTTCGAACCCAACCGTCTGGAGCGTACGAAATATGCCATCGGCAAGCTCTTCGAGAGCTTGCAGCAGGAGCGTGTGGGTATGGTTGTCTTTGCGGGCGAGCCGAAGGTACAGCTGCCCATAACATCCGACTACCGCATGGCTCAGGCCTTCGCCAAGCGTATCTCGCCCTCGCTGGTGAGCGAACAGGGCACGGCCATAGGGCGTGCTTTGGAGCAGGCCATGCTGTCGTTCTCGAGCCAGAGCGAGCAGAGCCGCGTAATCATACTCATAACCGATGGCGAGAACCATGAGGACGATGCCGTGGAGGCTGCGCGCAAGGCGGCCGAGCAGGGCATACGCATCTATACGATCGGTATAGGTACTCCCGAGGGTGCCCCGATACAGATCGGCGGCGAGTTTATCAAGGACGAGAACGGCGAGATGGTTGTCTCGAAGCTCAACGAGCAGATGCTCGAGCAGATAGCCTCGACGACGGGCGGCGCCTATGTCCGCGCCACGAAGCAGTCGATAGGTCTGGACGAGATCGTCAAGAGTATCGATGCGATGGAGAAGAGCGACCTTGCTACGGTGCGCTTTGAGGAGTACAACGAGCAGTATCAATATCCTCTGGCTGCGGCGCTGGTGCTGCTGGTTCTCGATGTCTTCATTCTCTCGCGCCGCAACCCGCGTCTGCGCCGCTTCAACATCTTCCGCGAGCACCGCACCGAGGAGCAGTAGGCAAGGGGCTTTCTCACAGGGTGGGGCGGGGACGTGATGTTGAGGTCTTGGCTGAATATAATGACCCGTAGACGGTCTTCCGCGGAATATGAATGCGGTGGGAAGCCTGACGGAGATGTATTGGGGCCGACAGAGACATATTTACGCCGAGGGAACACGTAATAAGGTCCGGAGCTTCGGTTCCGGACTTTTTTCATGCCTGTTTTGCTCTTTTTTGTGCGCGGGGAGTGACTGTGCGCGCCGCTTTTCGTAACTTTGGGTAATCATACCTAAATTACATCTTAAAACTGCTTCCCATGATTAAGAATCTACTTTTAACCCTTTTGTTCTCCGCGGCGACACTGTCGGCGGTTCCGATACACGCCTACGCTTCGGCGGCGAATGTCCCGGCGATAGTACCCGCACCCTTGACGGCACGCTTCGACGGTACGGAGGCGATGCTGCCGCGCGAGGTGACGGTCGGCGTCGACGATGCGGCACTGAACCAGTCTTACCTGTTGTCGGTGTTGGAGGAGTGCGGCTTCGAGCCGCGCATCGTGAGCGGCCGCCGTGCCGACATACGTTTTGTAACCGACAAGGGTCTTGCGCGCGAAAACAACGAACGCTATGTCCTGCGCCTTGACGACCGCGGCATTACGGCTTCGGCGGGGACGACGGCGGGGCTTCTGAATGCTCTCCAGACGCTGCGGCAGGTTGTCACGGTGGATGACGCGGGTGTACGCTATGCGTGCGGGGAGGTGAACGACGCTCCGCGCTACCATTGGCGCGCGTATATGCTCGACGAGAGCCGCCATTTTCAGGGTATGGATATGGTTAAGCGTCTGCTGGACGAGATGGCACGCCTGAAGATGAACGTCTTCCATTGGCATCTGGTCGATGATCCCGGGTGGCGCATCGAGATACGCAAATACCCGCTGCTTACCGAGATAGGGTCTAAGCGCGACTTCTCGCACCAGACTATTACGCCCGAGGAGTGGGACCGCCTCTATCCCGACCGCCGCAGCTACTATACGCAGCGCGAGATAGCGGAGGTCGTACGTTATGCCGCCGCCCGCGGCATTACGATCGTGCCCGAGATCGAGATGCCGGCGCACGCTTCGGCCTCGATTGCGGCCTACCCGTGGCTGGGTTCTACGTCACGTGTCGCGGGACACGGCGTCTGGGGCGACCTCTACCAGCTGGCCGACCCCAAGGTCGAGGAGTTCCTGCACGACGTGCTGGACGAGGTGGCGGCGCTCTTCCCTTCGCGCATAATCCATATCGGCGGCGACGAGGCGGGCTTTGCGCACTGGCAGAACTCGGCCGAGGTTACTGCCTTCATGCAGGAGCACAACCTCCCCACATGCTCCGACATGCAGCTCTGGGCCATAAACCGCATGTCGGCATACCTCGCCTCGAAGGGTGTGCGTATGATCGGCTGGAACGAGATCACGGGTGACAATATCCGCAACGAGGCCCATGTCGAGGCGAGCCGTTCGGAGCGTCTGGCCGATGGCGTTATCGTACAGTTCTGGGACGGCGATATCTCGCTTGTGAACAAGGCTATAGAGAAGGGTTACGATGTGGTCAATTCGAACCGCCTGTTCACATACCTCGACTATCCATACGAGGCGATCCCGCTCGAGAAGGCCTATTCGTTCGATCCGCGTCCCGAGGGGCTGAGTGACGAGGCGGCGGAGCGCATCCTCGGCACGGGGTGCCAGATGTGGGGCGAGCGCACGCCTACGCGCGAGCGTATATGGTACCAGACGCTGCCGCGCCTTGCGGCCTATGCCGAGTGCGGGTGGACATCGGCCGAGCGTAAGGATCTCGGGGATTTCCGCCGCCGCGTGGCGCCGTTGCAGCAGCTGTGGCGCGAGAAGGGATATATCGTCTCGCAGCCGGTATATTGACCTGCGGCCTTGTATGAAGAAATATCCCCGACGGGAATGTTCCTGTCGGGGATATTTTTATTGGTATATATAGTCTGCGCGAGCTATTGGCGGCCGCGAGGCTGTTAGTAGCTGCGGGCGAAGAGCACGCGGCGGTGCGAGGGTTTGCCGGTGTAGATGCAGCGTCCCTCCTCCTCTTCGGCATCGAGCGGAATGCAGCGTATGGTCGCCTTGGTGGCATCCTTGATGGCCACCTCGGTCTCGACGGTGCCGTCCCAGTGTGCCGAGATGAAACCGCCCTTGTTGTTGAGCGTATCGATGAACTCGTCCCACGTATCGACGCGCGTGATCATCGACGAGCGGAAGTCGTGCGCCTTGCGGTAGATGTTCTTCTGTATCTGGTCGAGCAGGTCGACTATGCGGTCTGCGAGGCCCTGCTGCGGCACGGTCTCCTTGGTGAGGGTGTCGCGGCGTGCCAGCTCGATGGTGCCGTTCTCCAGATCGCGCGGGCCGAGAGCCAGACGTACGGGCACGCCCTTGAGCTCATACTCGGCGAACTTGAAGCCCGAACGTACATTGTCGCGCGTGTCGACCTTGACGCTGATGCCGCGTGCGCGCAGGTCGGCGGCTATGGCCTCCATCTTCTCGGTCATGGTGGCGAGCTGCTCGGCGCCCTTGTATATGGGCACCATAGCCACTTGTATGGGTGCGAGCTTCGGCGGCAGCACCAGACCGTTGTTGTCCGAGTGTGCCATGATAAGGGCGCCCATAAGGCGTGTCGACACTCCCCACGATGTTGCCCACACATACTCCTGCTTGCCCTCGCGCGTGGTGTACGTGACGTCGAAAGCCTTGGCGAAGTTCTGCCCGAGGAAGTGTGACGTACCGCTCTGCAGGGCCTTTCCGTCCTGCATCAGGGCCTCGATCGTAAGCGTATCCTCGGCGCCGGCGAAACGCTCGTTGGGAGACTTGTGGCCCACGATGACGGGCAGCGCCATCCACTCCTCGGCGAAGGTCTTGTAGACGTTTATCATCTTCATGGCCTCGGCCTCGGCCTCCTCGCGCGTGGCGTGCGCCGTGTGTCCCTCCTGCCAGAGGAACTCGGCCGTACGCAGGAACAGACGCGTACGCATCTCCCAGCGTACGACATTCGCCCACTGGTTGCAGAGGATCGGCAGGTCGCGGTATGAGGTGATCCAGTTCTTGTATGTATTCCAGATGATGGTCTCCGAGGTGGGGCGTACGATGAGCTCCTCCTCGAGTTTGGCGTCGGGGTCAACAACCACGCCGTTGCCGTTGGGGTCGTTCATCAGGCGGTAGTGCGTGACTACGGCGCACTCCTTGGCGAAGCCCTCGACATGGTGTGCCTCGCGCGAGAAGAACGATTTGGGAATGAAGAGCGGGAAGTATGCGTTCTGGTGCCCCGTCTCCTTGAACATGTTGTCCAACACGTGCTGCATCTTCTCCCAGATAGCGTATCCGTAGGGTTTGATTACCATGCACCCTCTTACGGCCGAGTTCTCGGCCAGACCGGCCTTGACCACAAGGTCGTTGTACCACTTCGAGTAGTTCTCCTCGACTTTGGTGAGATCTTTAAGCTCTACTGCCATATCCTTTAGCTGTTATAGTCGTAACGTTTTCGCGGACACAAAAAAAGGTTACTCGTGTCCGGATGACAAAAGTAACCATTTTTTGTGTAACGAGTGTCATTGCACCCCTATTTTCTTCACGCGGCCTTACGCGGCCTTTGCCGTGGCGATGCTCCGCATGAGGGGACCGGCCTGCGCCCGCACCCTAAAACTTGTATCCGAGGGTCAGGATGGCGTAGTGGCGCGTGTAGTCGGTCGAGTAGACGGGGCTTGCGGTATCCATCATGCCGGTTGCGGCGTCAAGAGCGTAGTAGAGGTAGTACGACGTATTCTTGGTGTCGAGATACTGGTATGCCAGATCTATCGTGAAGCCTCCGATGGCGAAGCCCACACCGGCCGAGTAGCATGTTGTCTGATAGGTCAGCGGCGTGTTGTAGTACCACTCCTTGGGGTTGCGCAGCATCGAGCCGGCGAAGCCGTAGCCTGCGCGCAGCGCAACGTTGGGCAGGGGTTTGACCTCGGCACCCACACGCAGCGTATTCGAGCCCTTGAAGTTCGATGTGAACTCCGAACGGTAGTCCTGCAGCGAGAGGTCGAATCCCGAGGGCAGGTTCTTGGCGCGGATGCCGTTGTACCAGTCGCGCTCGTAGTCGACCGAGATGACGGCCATCTTGCCGAAGGTGTACGAGGCGCCGAACATCAGTCGCGTGGGCGACACGAAGTCCCACGTGTAGGGAGACACATCCTCGAGCGAGGGGGTGGTGTCGCCGCGGTCGTTGAAGTTCGATGCCATGTATGCCTGATACTTGCGGTTGAGGATATAGTATGTCGGCGTATGTATGGCCATGCCCAGACGCAGCCCGTCGGTCGGGCGGACGATGACTCCCAGCTTGAGGTTTATGCCCGTACCCGATACCTTGATCGCCTGATTGTAGTCCATCCACTGAGCGGGGTTCTGCAGCGGCGTGCCGTCACTTGCGACGGGGGTCTGGCCGTTGTAGAGGTAATCCTCGCCGTAGTATAGCTGGCGGCGCCAGTCTACATCCTGCGCGCCGAGCGTGGCACCCACGTAGACCAGATTGTCGATATTCATGCCGAACGAGAGGTCATACTCGCCGATCGAGCCACGGCTCTGCTCGTTCACCGTATGTCCGACGCCGGCGTTGACGCCGAGACGCCCGGCCGTAGTCCAGTAATCGCCATACTCGTCGGTGCCTACGTCAAGCAGGAAGGCGTTGTATGCCAGAATGCCGCCCCAGAAGTAGGCGTCGCCGTATCCGTAGTTGAGCGATCCGGTGTCCGAGGGGAACAGACGGCTCTGGCCCATCATGCGCGAGAAGGCGTCGGCTATCGATCGGTAGGGCGACGACGAGGGCGCGCTCGATGAGGAGTAACCGTAGTTGTAGTTGAAGTCGGCCACACGGTTGTATGCTATGCCGACGCTGAAGCTCACCACGTGAGACGAGGCCCCCTCGTAGAGGTTCAGCACGGCACCCACGTTACTCATGGCTGCGCGCGTCAGGGAGTTGTCACCCCAGTCGGGGGCGCTGTTTTGCGAGCGCTGGAAGCTCAGCATGGGTGTTATCGAGATATCGTTGTGGCGGTACATACCCAGACCCGCGGGGTTGATGCCTATCGAGGCGATGTCGCCGCCGAGCGAGGTGAAGGCTCCGGCCATACCCATCGAGCGGGCGGTGCCGAACCCGAAGTTCACCTGCGAGAGGGTGTACATGTCGTTCGACATCATGCCGTCGTGGTCCATCATCAGACCTCCGAACTTGTATTGTGCCGATGCCGTACCGGCCATTAGGAGCATGGCGGCCGCAAGGGCTGTTTTCATTACGCGTTTCATTGTCAAACTCTTTTGGGTCGTTATGATCCGTTAGGTTAAAAATCCCTTTACGGCCTCGTAGCCGCAAAGTGTATGCCGCATATCCCGATATTGGGACGAACCGTCGGGACGCCGCCCGGCAGGATATCGTGTAGGTTGATCTCTGCTTTTCGAAGGCGTATCCCTCACTTGGCCAGCAGCGATATCCGCCTTTCGTCCCGTTAGCGTCCGCGTGAACCGCCGCCGCCACGAGAGCCGCCACCGCCGCCGATGCTTCCGCCACCGCCGCGGGTGCCGCCGCCCGAGAAGCCCGATCCGTATGAGCCGCCGCGGTTGGAGTTGAACGACGAGTTGTTGTTGAACGACGAATTGTTGTTGTTGCGGAACAGCGAATTGTCACGCTCGCGCGAGGTGTTGTTGTTTCGCAGCGACGAGTTGTTGTTGCGGTCGAATGCGGAGTTCTGACGGTCGCGTATGGTCACCGTGCCGCGCCCGACAGATCCCGAACTGCGTCCCGGGTCGTTGTTGTTGAAGTTGAGCGTCTGGCCGCCGCGCGAGCCGCGCGAACCGCCGTAGACATTGCCCGACGAGGGTGAACGGTAGGGTGTCGAGTATCCCGACCCGCGGTTTACGAACGATCCGCCCGTAGAGTTTCCGCGGCCGCCGAGCGTCGAGTTGTTGCGCGAGCCGTAGTAGTTGCCGCCGCGGTAGCGGTAGCCGTCATTCCATGCACCCACATGCGGGCCGCCCCAATGGCCGCCCCAATGCGGGCCGCCCCAGTGTCCGCCCCAGTGGGGACCCCAGCCCCAGTACGGGCCACCCCAGTGAGGATAGTACCACGGCGAATATATACCGCCCCAGCCCCACCAGAGGTCGTAGCCCCAGCGCCAGCCGTAACAGATGTTCCAGTTCCAGTCCCACCACGAGTAGTGGGGATATCCCCACCACGAGTAGTACCACGGATCGTAGGTGCTCCAGCCGAAGTACCACGGCGAGTAGAGAGCTGCCGTAGCGTTCGTGGCGCCCCACGTGCCGAACATCGAGGTTATGTACTTGGGCTCCACCCACACTTCGTCACCCGAAACCATGACGTTGTAGAATGCCGGGTCGTATGCCGTGGCGAAGGTGTAGGCGCCGCTGTAACGCAGGTTATAGTAGCTCGAGGGCATGCGGTACGAGAGCGAGGTGAAGCCGCGCAGACGGCGCGCATAGGCGCTCTCGTAGGTGTCGGCCACGAAACTCTCGGGCTGGTCGTCCTCGAGGACTATGACATGCGGAACTGCCGAGTCCGTCTGACCCGATGTATATTGTTTCTCGGCGGCGTCGGCCTGAGCCTCGGCCAGCATGGCCTCCCATTCGGCTTTGCGGGCCTCGGCCTCGGCCTGACGGGCTTCGGCTTCAGCCTTCTGCTTGTTTGCGATGGCCACCCTGTCGTGCGTAGCGTAGAGGTCGTCGAAACCGCTGCCCTTGGAACCGTAGTAGGCAGTGGTACATCCTGTTGCGGCGGCAGCCGCAAGGATCAGTGCCAATAATGCTTTCAAGTTCTTCATAGCGCACATAGGTTTATTGTTGTAAAAAACATATTTCCTCCTATACCCAAAACGTATTTTCGGGCATGTTTATTATGTGTGGCGGGCGGAAGGTTGCGTGCGCCGCCGGCGGGTGCTGATGCCGGGGATGGCGTACGGTCTCACACACCGTCACGTTATAATGCAAAAGTAGTCAATTTTATCGTGCGAAACTCAATATCCGAGCCATTTTTGGGATTAAAATCAAAAAAAGTCCTCCCACATGTTCCAACATAAAATAAAAGTTCTTATCTTTGCACACCGTTAAACAGAGAGCCCTGCTGATTGTCCTTGAGGGAGTCGGGTTGGGGTGAACGGGAAACGCGGAGGCCGAGAGGCCGAAAGGTAAAGGGGCTGAAAGAGTCCGAACATATTGGAGAGATGCCGGAGTGGTCGATCGGGCCGCACTCGAAATGCGGTGTACGGGTAACTGTACCGGGGGTTCGAATCCCTCTCTCTCCGCGAGCCGAAAGCGGCCGCAGCGACAAACTTTTGTCTGTCGCTTTTTTTTGTTTCGAGCAGATCGTCCGAGCAACAGCTCGGCCGCTCCGTGCCGCAACAAAAAGCGGCAATGCCTGCGGCCGCTTTCTCTAAGGGGTTCTCCCTTAATGGGGGTTGCGTGGCCAAATAAGGGTTATTTTTTGATATGTGGCCACGCGAAGGCTTTGCCTTTCGAATCCCACTCTCTCCGCAACACAAGCAAAAGCCGAACTTCAGGTTCGGCTTTTTTCGTATATAAGCCCCTCGGGAACTTTGTTTCCGTAGGGGCTTATATACGAAAAAGTGCGTCGGACTAAGACCGACGTGGCTTTTGCGCAGTGTTGCAAGGGCCTCCGCGGCGAGCGGAAAGGGAAAAGGCGGATGAAATCCGGCTAATCCCTCTCCCTGTTGGAGTTCTTCGGGAACTTTGTTTCCGCAGGGGCATATATGAAAAAGTGCGTCGGACTAAGACCGACGTGGCTTTTGCGCAGTGTTGCAAAGGCCCCGCGGCGAGCGGACGGGGAAAAGGCGGATGAAATCCGGCTAATCCCTTTCGCCGTTGGAGTTCTTCGGGAACTTTGTTTCCGCAGGGGCATATATATGAAAAAGTGCGTCGGACGAAGACCGACGTGGCTTTTGCGCAGTGTTGCAAGGGCCTCCGCGGCGAGCGGACGGGGAAAAGGCGGATGTAATCGGGCCGATCCCTCTCCCTGTATAGTGCAAGTCTGGCGAATGCCTGATTTACATCCTTTTCCCGCTCCAAAAAGAATTAAAATCGCTGACAGTCCTATTGAAGTATCTAATCATTGAAGTGTTGTGTAAGTATATTCGGAAAACGGTTCAGATAAAATTATTTTTAGTGCAGAACCATAAAATCCATTCTATGTTTTGTCGGATAGGTTATAGTTGTCTAATTTTATGGCTCAAACGGATAGAGTGTACATTGCGGATCGGGTCATTTATATAAAAACAGAATATGATAAACATATATCCTGTCGTTTGCAATAAAAAGCAATATATGGATCTCCTGCTCCTTGCCGACGAGCAGGAGTCCATGATTGATCGCTATTTGGAGCGTGGCGATATGTTTGTTCTGGCAGATGACAATGAGGTAAAGGCTTCATGCGTTGTGACGGAAGAGGGCGAAGGTATCTGCGAGATAAAAAGCATTGCAGTCTATCCGCAGAGCCAGCGCAAGGGATATGGGAAAAAATTGATATTCTTTCTTCTGGGACATTACAAAGCCCGATATCATACGATGCTTGTCGGAACCGGAGACTCGCCTGTAACCATATCCTTCTACAGGAGTTGCGGATTTGTATATTCACACCGTATTCCCAACTTCTTTACGGATAATTATGACCATCCGATTTTTGAGGCAGGGAAGCAATTGAAAGACATGATCTACCTCAAAATCGACATGAGTGGATTGTAGGACGAGATTCCGGTTTGTGTAATTAATAATAATATTGCGAGAACGGATATTATACATTCATTTATACCTCTCCAATGCAAAGGCAGTTGAGAAATAGAGATATCCCTATCTGCCTATCGACCATCTGAAGATGGGGCTTTTTCGGAGCGGACTGGACAGGCTGTCGCTTTTTTGTCCCGTGCAGGCAGTCTACGGCAGTCGGCATCCAAACTCGCAAACCCGCAAACCAGAGAAACCGAGAAACTATAATATAGAAAAATCTGATTTCCTGAAATTATGACAAAGACAAGAACCTTACTGCTGACCTTATGGGCTCTCGTTCTGACCGTCTTGTCGGCCTCGGGCCGCGGCGTGGAGCCCGATTCGCTTCTCGTATTCCGTCATGGCGGCATGGAGCGCAGCTACAGACTTTATGTTCCCGACAGCCTTGCCGCGGGGCGGCCGCTTGTGATTATGCTGCACGGTTACGGCGGCACGGCCTCGCCCGAGGCGTTCGGTATTCTGGCGGCGGCGCGCCGATACGGATTTGCGGCCTGCTTCCCGCAGGGGGCGGCGGATGCCCGCGGAAAGAGTTGCTGGAACGTAGGCTATCCCTTTCAGGATGGGCTGCAGACCGACGATGTGGATTTCATCTGCAGCCTTGCCGGCTATCTGGTCGGGGAGTACGGGTTCGATGCCCGAAACGTATTCTGCACGGGCCACTCCAACGGCGGGGAGATGTGCTATCTGATGGCCTATCGGCGGCCGGACGTATTTGCGGCGGTGGCCCCCATCGCGGGGCTTACGCTGGAGTGGATGTACCATGATCTGGAGGCCTCGAAGCCCATACCCCTCATGGAGCTGCACGGCACGGAGGACAAGACCTCGCTGTGGTGCGGCGACCCCCGCAACGAAGGGGGCTGGGGCGCATATATCGCCGTACCGCTTGCGGTGGGCTATTGGGCTGCCGCCGACAGATGTACGTATGTGGAGACAGAGGAGCTCCCGACGGGCAAAAGCGGCGTGCGCGTCACGGCCCACAGATACAGGGGCGGCACGGCAGGGTGTGAGGTGTGGCTCTACGAGATCCATGGCGGAGGCCACTCATGGTCTGCGGATGTGATGGATACGGGGGCCGAGATATGGCGCTTCTTCAGCATGTATGTTTCCGAATGACATTAGGTACAGGCGATATGGAAGATAATAACGGGAAAGTGGCGGTGGTGACCGGCGCCGCCGGCGGTATAGGAAGGGTGACGGCCGGCATGTTCGCCGCGGACGGGTATACGGTCCTTGCGGTGGATCTGAACGATACGGTTTTCGAGGATGGCAATATACGTTTCCTGCGGGCCGACCTCTGTTCCTACGATGATATCTGCGGCGTGTTCGAATATGCGAAGCGCAGTTTCGGGGGCGTGCATGTGCTGGTGAACAACGGCGCGATAAGCAAATTCTCGAAGAGCATCTTCGAGATCACGCCCGAGGAGTTCCGTCGGGTGATAGATACCAACCTCTGCGGCAGCTTCATGTGCTGCAAGCAGTTTGTCGAGGCGAACCGGGGCATGGAGTATGGCCGTATCATCAATATCGCCTCGACACGCTGGCATCAGAACGAGGCCGACTGGGAGGCTTACGGTGCATCGAAGGGCGGCCTTGTGTCGCTTACCAACACGCTGTGCGTGTCGCTGGCCGGCACACGTATCACGGTTAATGCCGTCAGCCCGGGATGGATCGAGTGCTCCGACTACGGCTCCCTCACACGGGAGGACCACATGCAGCATCCGTCGGGCCGCGTAGGTGTCCCCGAGGATATTGCGAGGATGGTGTTGTTTCTCGCGGCGCGGGAGAATGACTTCATCAACGGCGCCAATATCGTCATCGACGGCGGCATGACCAAGAGGATGATATATTACTCCTCGGAGGATTCCCGCAAGGAGTAGCGGCGCAGCCTTGAGTGCCCGGAGGTGAGGTCTCGGATCCTTAAATGGCCTTCGCTGCGGCGGTTTCGGACGCGAATTTTTGCGCCCGAAACCCGAAACTTGAATTTTATGCATGTGAAGCCTGCAAAAGGAGGATAAACTTGCGCCAAAACGTCATTTTTATCGCTTTTTTCCATAACTTCGCATCAATGCTTTAAATTGAGACGATCATGTATTTGCATCCGGAATTTGAGAAACTCACCCGATCGGAGATCGAAGCGTTGCAGACGGAACGCCTGAAAAAGACGGTAAGGCAGTGTATGAACAGCGAATTTTACCGCAGGCGCTTCGCCGAAAGCCATATCGACCCCGACGACATACGGTCGTTGTCCGACTTGAGCAGGATACCTTTCACCACGAAACAGGACCTGCGTGACAGCTATCCGTTCGGGATGTCGGCCGTGCCGTTGAGCCGCGTGGTGCGCCTGCACTCGTCGAGCGGGACAACGGGTACACCCACGGTGATACTGCATACGCAGCGGGATCTCGACGAGTGGGCCAATGCCGTGGCGCGCTGCCTCTATATGGTGGGGCTGCGCCCGGGCGATATCTTCCAGAACTCGTCGGGATACGGCATGTTTACGGGCGGGCTGGGATTCCAGTACGGGGCCGAGCGGCTGGGCATGCTCACGGTGCCCGCCGCGGCCGGCAATACCAAACGCCAGATCAAGTTCATCACCGATTTCGGGACTACGGCGCTGCACGCCATCCCGAGCTATGCCGGCCGGCTGTACGAGGTGATGGAGGAGATGGGTATCGACCCGCGCCGCGACACGCACCTGCGCACGCTCATCATAGGCGCTGAGCCTCACTCCGAGGAGCAGCGGCGGCGTATCGAGCAGATGCTCGGCGTGAAGGCCTACAACTCGTTCGGCATGTCGGAGATGTGCGGGCCGGGCGTGGCTTTCGAGTGTACGGAGCAGAACGGGCTGCACATATGGGAGGATTACTACATCGTGGAGATCGTCGATCCGATGACGCTTGAGCCGGTGCCGGAGGGGGAGGTTGGCGAGCTGGTGCTTACGACCATCAACCGCGAGGCTATGCCTCTGCTGCGTTACCGCACGCGCGACCTTACGCGGATCCTGCCGGGCGAATGTCCCTGCGGACGGCACCACCTGCGGCTGGACCGCATGAAGGGCCGCAGCGACGACATGATCATCCTCAAGGGTGTAAATATCTTCCCGATACAGATCGAGACCGTGCTGATGCAGTTCGCGGAACTCGGCAACGACTACCTCATCACGCTCACCAACGAGGAGGCGAACGACCTGATGACGGTCGAGGTCGAGCTTAATGCCTTCTCCGACGACTACCGCCGCCTGCAGGTGCTGACCAAGGAGATCACGCGCCAGCTGAAAGACGAGATCCTCATCACGCCGGTCGTGCGTCTGGTCTCGAAGGGGTCGCTCCCGAAGCAGGAGGGCAAGGCGGTTCGTGTCCGAGATTTACGTAAAACATTAATATAACAGAGCCATGACGGTACAACAAATATCCATTTTCGTGGAGAACAAGTCGGGGACGCTGCTTCGGGTGCTCGAACTCTTCAAGGAGGCGCGCATACAGCTTATCGCCTCGACCATATCGGATACCGTGGAATACGGGATCTACCGCATCATCTGCGCCGAGCCGGTGCGGGCGCTGGAGACGTTGAGGGGGGCGGGCATCTCCGCCGACGTGTCTGAGGTCTTCGCAATCGAGCTGGACAACATCCCGGGTCGTGCCGCCGATGCCGTACGCATGTTGAGCGAGGCCGGTATAGGCATCTCCTACCTCTATTCGTTTCTGCTGGCGGGGAAGGGTATATTGATCTTCCGCACCGACAACCCCGTGAGGACGGGGGAGGTTATTGCCGAGAAGGGCCTCCAAGCGCTCAACGACGTTTCGCTGCGTAGCCTCGTATGACGTATGACGGTGGCGCCATTTGCGCAGAAGATGAAACCGCGGCGCCGCACCTCCCGAACAAAGGTGCGGCGCCGCTTTGTTTGCGCCATGGGTGGCTGCCGGTATGCTGGCGGCTCATTACAGGATGTCGGGATGTTTCTGCATGAGTATTTGCAGGCACTTCTCCCGATCGTTGGGGTTGATGATGACGTCGGCGCGCTCCGACTGCGCAAAGGCATACATGTACTCGATGAAGATGTGCTCTTCGGCCAGGCTCTCCAGAATCTTCGACAGGGCGCCGGGCCGGTTGGGGCAGTGTATGGCGATCACCTCCGTGAGGATTACGGCGAAGCCTGCGTTGCGGAGGGCCTCCACGGCGCGGTCCACCTCCTGCACTATGAGCCGCATGAGGCCGAAATCAGTCGTTTCCGCGATGCAGAAAGCCAGCATGTTGATGTCATTGGCGGCCAGTACCCGTGCCACTTCGTTCAGACGGCCGCCCTTGTTTTCCAAGAAAACCGAAATCTGCTTTATAGTCATAATCCGATCATTTTAATTGTCTTTTGTCTATAACGCGCATGCTCTTGCCCTCGGAGCGCGGAATGGAATTGGGCTCCATGAGGCGGATGTCGGCGCTGATGGAGAGCACGCTCTTCAGTTTGTCGGCCAAGCGCTTGCGCAGCTGGAGCATGGCGCCGAGCTCGTCGCTGAAATAGTCCTTGCGCACCTCGACCTGCACCTGAAGCGTATCGAGGCTGTTGATACGGTCGACGACCAGCATGTATACCGGTTCGAACTCGGGCATTTCGAGGATTACGCTCTCCACCTGCGAGGGGAAAACGTTGATACCGCGGATAATAAGCATGTCGTCGCTGCGGCCGATGATGCGGGTCATGCGTACGTTGGTTCTGCCGCAGGCGCACGGCTCGCAGATGAGCGACGTGAGGTCCTTGGTTCTGTAACGCAGCAGGGGCATGCCTGTTTTGGTGAGCGTGGTGAAGACCAGCTCTCCGGTCGCCCCGCAGGGCAGGGGCTGCAGGGTCTCGGGGTCGATGATCTCGGGATAGAAGTGGTCCTCCGAGATGTGTGAGCCGTACTTGCACTCGCACTCGTACGACACGCCCGGGCCGATGATCTCGCTCAGGCCGTAGAGGTTGTAAGCCTGCAGCCCGAGGCGGGCCTCGATCTCCTCGCGCATGTTCTCGGTCCACGGTTCGGCGCCGAAGGCCCCGACCCTTAGCGCGATGTCATTGCGGGTCATTCCATTGCGTTCCATGGCCTCGGCCAGATAGAGCGCGTATGACGGCGTGCATGCTATTCCCGTGATCTTGAGGTCGCGCAGCAGTCGCAGGTGCTTGTCCGTATTTCCCGTTGAGGTGGGGATGACGGTCGCACCCACATACTCGACGCCGTAGTGCGCGCCGAGGCCGCCTGTGAAGAGTCCGTAGCCGTAGCCGACCGAGAAGATGTCATCGCGGGTCACCCCGTAGGAGGTGAAGGCGCGTGCCGAACACTCCTTCCATATCTCCAGATCGCGGCGTGTGTAGCCGACGATCGTGGGGTTGCCCGTGGTGCCGGACGAGGCGTGTACCCGCACGATTTCGGACTGGTTGGCCGCCTGAAGCCCTACAGGATAGTTGTCGCGCAGGTCCTGTTTCGTGGTGAACGGCAGCTTGACTATGTCCTCTATGCTGTTGATGTCTTCGGGCGCCAGATCCAGCGCCTGCATCTTCTCCCTGTAGAATGGCACGTTATGATAAACGAGCTCCACGAGTTTGTGCAGCCGTTTGCCCTGCAGGGCCGCCATCTCGTCCCGGCTCATGCACTCCTTGCTCTTGTTCCAGATCATTCCAATAAAGCGTTTTGATAAGTTTGAATTCGTATTTCGGAGTCCGCGCCGCCGCGGAGGCGGTTTTGCGGCGGGTCAGTCTCCGGCCGGATGGTCCTTGCGGAACCACTCCATACGCTGCCGCAGCACGGGGTACAGCTCCTCGCGCATGCGCGACGTGCAGGCCCTTATGCCGGACTGTTCGCTGCCTGTCGTCCCCAGACTTATGCAGCTTACACCGTAGTAGAGCAGCTCCTTGAGCAGCTGGCCGCCGCTCATGCGGCCGTATCCCAGCGTGAAGAAGAAACCGTCCCCCACCTGCCGGCTGACATCGCGGTCATAGACGATGTGGAAACCGTTGTCGAGGAATATGCGTTTCATCCGTTCGGCCCGTTCGGCGTAGACGGAGGTGTCGGCGACGAAGTCGATGCGTCCCTCGCATGCCGCCTTCAGCATCTCGGCGTAGGCGAATTGGGTTGAGGTGGTGCAGCCGCTCGTGATCATGTACAGGATCGAGGCGATGAATGTCTGCCCGAAGATGCCCGAATCGCCGTAACGGCGGGCCAGCTCCCCGTAGTGGCGGTCGAAAAGGGTGTCCGATACGCAGGCCAGCGCCATACGCTGTCCGGCGTAGCTGAATATCTTGGACGAGGATAGCATCAGTATGTAGTTGTCCGTATACCTTGCGACGGTAGGTGGATACGGCGGCTCGAAGGGGCGCCCGAGATTCTGGCGGAAATCCATGCAGAAATACGCCATATCCTCCATGACGACGGCATCGTAACGGTCGGCCATCTCCCCGATTATCCGCAGTTCCGACTCCTCGAGGCAGATCCATGCCGGGTTGTTGGGGTTGGAATAGACGATGGCGGCAATATCACCCCCGCCCATCATCTCCTCCAGCTTGCCGCGCAGCGCCTCGCCGCGGTAGCGGTATATGTCGAACGACACCCAGCCGATGCCGAGGATCTTGAGCTGCGACTTCTGTATCGGGAACCCGGGGTCGATGAAGAGGACCTTGTCCTTGCCCCTGATGCGCTGCGTGCAGGCTATGAACGAGGCGAACGAGGCGGCTACGCCTCCGGTCGTCGGGATGCAGGCGCGGGGGGTGATGTCGAGGTCCAGAAAGGCCTTGACGAAGCGCGACGCCTGTTCCTTGAGTTCCGCGACGCCTGCCGCCGCAGGGTACTGCGATACGATGCCGCTGTCGAGGGCCGCCTTTTCGGCCTCGATGCCGATGCGGTTTGGCGGGAGCCCGGGGGAGCCTTGGTCCATCCGTATGAACGGGATGCCGGTCTTCTCCTCCAGCGCCGAGGCCACCAGCAGCACCTCGCCTATGGTGGCGTTCTCCAGATCGGCGATGTTGAGCCGTGCGACGATCTCGTCCACCAGCTCCTTTGCGAAAACCCTATTGTCTGCCGCCATATTCCCGTCCTATTTCAAAAGCCTTGAGATTCATCTCGACGACCCGTTCGCCCTTGGCCGCAAAGATATTGCGGATGCTCTCACGGAGCTGCTCGGGCGAAAGGATGCCTATGATACCGGCGGCGGCGCCCAGCAGCACGACATTGGCCGACTGCGGTATCGCGTTGGCCCGCGTGATTCCGTCGAGGTCGAGGGCAATCACACGGTCGAGGCCGGCGAGGGCTGCCCGCACCCTCTCCTCGGGATAGGGGTCGATGTTTTTGAACGGCGTCGAGGAGGTGACGACGAAGCCCCCTTCATGCAGGAAAGGCAGGTAGCGGAGCGCCTCCATCGGCTCCATCGAGAGTATGATGTCGGCCGAACCCAGCGGCACAAGGTCGGAATGTATCTCCGTATCGGAGAGGCGGAGGCCCGATTCGACCTCCCCGCCGCGTTGGCTCATGCCGTGTACTTCGGCCTGTTTGAGGTTCAGCCCGGCGCGGGTTGCGGCATCGCCGATGATGGTGGCGATGGAGAGGATGCCTTGCCCTCCCACGCCTGAAAGAATTATATCCTTTTTCATTTCGCAGTCTCGTGATTGTTTTTTGACATTTCCTTCCGCTTCCTGCGGGCGAGGGTCTGTATGCACTCGCGCCGCGGGATGATCACCGAAACGCCCTTGTAGTCGATCTCCTCGCGGATCGTACGGGTGATATCGTCCATATTTTTCGCCAACGGCACCACTACGCGCACATGCTCCTTCTCTACCCCGAGGGCGATGCATATCGCCTCGAAGCGGCTGGTGCCGGCCGAATCCTGCCCGCCGGTCATGGCGGTGGTCAGGTTGTCGGAGATGACCACGGTGATATCGGCTCGGTCGTTTACGGCGTCGAGCAGGCCGGTCATTCCGCTGTGCGTGAAGGTCGAGTCGCCTATTACGGCCACGGCGGGATGCAGTCCTGTGTCGGCGGCGCCCTTGGCCATCGTTATGGAAGCGCCCATGTCGACGCAGGTGTCTATGGCGCAGAAGGGGGGCAGCGCGCCCAGCGTGTAGCAGCCGATGTCGGCAAAGACCTTTGCCGCGGGGTAGTCGGCGAGCACCTTGTTGAGGGCGATGTATACGTCTCGGTGGCCGCACCCTTGGCACAGTGCGGGCGGTCGGGGCACAACCCCTTCGGGTACACGCAGCACAGGGGCCTTTTCTATACCCATCGCCGCTGCCACATTGTCGGGGTTGAGTTCTCCGGTTCGCGGCAGGTCTCCCGTAAGGCGGCCTTTGATCGGATAATCACCGCCGACGATGCTGCGGAGCTGCTCCTCAAGGAATGGCTGGCCGTCCTCCACCACAAGGATCGAGTCGCAGCGGCCGGCGAACTCGCGCACCCGCTCCGTCGGGACGGGGTATTGCGCGATCTTCATGATGTGGAATCCGGCCTCCGCGGCGCCGTTCTCCATCACATAGTTGTATCCCGTACCGCATGTGACGATTCCTTTTCCCGAGGCGTGCTCCGACAGGAGGACCTTGAAGAAGGGGTTTTTGCCCGAGAGTTCCTCCAGAAGGGTCTGTTTTGCAGTCAGTGCAGCGTTCTTGCGGCGAGCGTTGGCCGGCAGCAGAACCCATGACGAGGGGTCGTCGGCCACGGGCATTTTTACGGGCACCGACCCTTCGGTGCCGATCCGCACGGCGGCGCGCGAATGGGCCAGACGGGTCGTTATGCGCAGCAGTACGGGGAGTTTCTCCCGCTCGGAGAGGGCGAAGGCATATTCGGCCATCTCATAGGCCTCCTGCTGTGTCGAGGGTTCGAGTGTGGGGATCATGGCGAACTTGCCGTAGAAACGGGAGTCCTGCTCGTTCTGCGACGAGTGCATCGAGGGGTCGTCGGCGGCCACGACAACCATGCCGCCGTTGACACCGGTCATGGCGGCATTGACGAAGGCGTCGGCGGCGACGTTCATCCCGACATGTTTCATGCACACCATGCTGCGGCATCCGGCGTAGGACATGCCCAGCGCCGCCTCCATGGCGGTCTTCTCGTTGGAGCTCCACGTGCAGTGTATGCCGTTCGCGCGGGCGGCCGCGGCGTGCTGTATGTATTCGGTTATCTCCGTACTCGGGGTCCCGGGATAGGCATATACCCCCTTTATCCCCGCATGCAGGGCTCCCTCGGCAATAGCTTCGTCGCCCAGCAGCAATTTTATCTGCGTCATATTTTGTCGATTTGTATTCGGTTAGTTCGGTTTCGGGTTCCGGGGCTCACTCCCCGATGCGGAAGGTGTCGGCATCGTCGAGCACCGGAAATCCGGCGCGTATGGCCTTCAGGCTGTCGAGGTCTGTTTCGGCGCTTATGCTGCCCTCGGCACCGTCGGGGCACTCGGCCATGACGTTGCCGCAGGGGTCGATCATGACGGTGCCGCCCTCGTACACATTGTTGGGGTCGCGGCCGCAGCGGTTCACGCCCGCCACGTAACATTGGTTCTCCATGGCGCGGGCGCGGAGCAGGTGCCTCCATACATTTGTCCGCGGGGCGGGCCAGCTGGCAACATATATGACAAGGTCGTAATCGCCCCGATTGCGCGACCATACGGGAAAGCGCAGGTCGTAGCATATTAGCGGCAGTATGCGCACCCCCTTGTAGGTTATTATGACGCGCTCGCTGCCGGGTGTGAATCGGAGATGCTCCCCGCCGAAGGTGAAGAGATGCCTCTTGTCGTACTGCACGGTCCTGCCGTCGGGGTAGACGAAGTAGAAGCGGTTGAAATATTCTCCCGCCTCATAGACGGCGACGCTGCCCGCGATGGCGCAGCGGAACCTTGCGGCTTTCTCCTTCATCCAGCGGAGGGTCTCGGACGGGACTGGCTCCGCAATGCCCTCCGGCTCGGTGCAGAAACCGGTGGAGAACATCTCGGGGAAAACGTACAGGTCGGCGCCGCCATCGGTAAACAGACAGTCGTTCCTGCGCATGTTGGCCTGCGGGTCGGCCCACACGATGTCTCTCTGCAGCAAGGTAATCTTCATTCCGTTCCTGTTTGGCGGCCGTTAGAGGCCGAGTTTCTGCTCCATTACGGTCTTGCGGGGGGTAAAGCCGCACCGTTTGTAGAATTCGAGGGCCGAGGCGTTGCAGCTCCAAACGTTGAGCGTCAGGTTGCGGCATCCGTTCTTTGCGGCGAAATCCTTGACCGCCAGATAGAGGGCCTTGCCGACGCCTTGGCCGCGGTAGCGTTCGTCGACGCACAGGTCGTCGATATAGAGCGACTTGTCGTCCACAAGTATGTTGTTGTCGCGGACCTCCTCGAAGATGCAGAAGGCATAGCCCATGAGCGTGTCGTTGTCGTCGACGGCGGCCAGAACGGGAGTCCTCTCGTCATTGAGGATCGCGACGAGCTGTCGGTCGGTGTATTTTCTGGCGCCCGCCTTGAAGATGTCGGGACGTCCGTTGTGGTGGATCATGCAGACCTGATAGAGCAGGTCGTTGATCCTGTCAATATCCTTTTCCTGAGCCTTGCGAATTTGCATGGTATGAGTTTTTAATCCTCCAAATTTAGGAATTATGATCGGCAATTTCAACCCGCGGGTATCGATTTTGCGAAAATACCGGAATATTCAGCCGTTCCGGCCCGTTTTATGCGTTGTATTGCGCGGAAAACAAGCGACATGCGTGCATGTAAAAATCCTTAGGTCAAATTTGCCTGTCGAGGCGCCTCCGTGCGGGCAATGCCGCTGCGGCGCAGTCGGGAAGTGCTGCCCGATTATAAGGGGAGCGGCATTTTGTCGGGATAATGTTACATTAAGGTCTTTACAACCTTCCGTTGTCGTTCCATTCGCCGTAGATGATCCCCTTGCGGGTGTTCTCGATGAATTTGTCGAGGCGGCTCCTGAAGAGTTCCGGCTGGCGGCGTTTTATTTGGATTGTGTCTATGCGGACCCGTATGTAGAGTTCGGGCAGGCGGCAGAAATTCTCTCACACGGCGGGGTCGGAGTGTAATTCCCGTAAAATATCGCCGTCTATGCTGAAACCGCTGTCCGACATGTCGGGCAGGACGGCCCGTCCGGCATCGGTCATCAGCCCGAGCCGTTCCAGACGGCGGCATCTCTCCTTGTTCAGCTCCGACCACACGCTTCGCGGCCGCCGCGGGCAAAGCCTTTGGGCCGTAGTCCCGTCTGGCAGTCTCTTTGTGGTACTGTCTATCCAGCCGAAGCACAGGGCTTCCTCTACGGCGTCGATATACCAGAAGGTATTATCCTCCTTCGGTCTGCCGCGCTTGACCGCCACCCAGCATTCTGCAGCCGTGCGGTGGTTCTGCTCCAGCCATGCGCGCAGTTCCGCCCTCGATGTTATGCCCAAGAAATTGTGAATCTCCATCTTTATCTCTATCTTGCCCCGATGTGGAACTTCACACCCAGCGAGAGCGTGAGGTCGTTGCCCCATGAGCGTGACGTGGCGTCGAGGGTCTCTGCGGGGGTGTCGGGCCGTGTGAGGGTGTAGGTGGCCGTTGCGCGCTGTACGGGGTAGCGGTACGAGGCGTCGAGGAAGAGTGTGCAGAGACGTGAGAGACGGTATCCGGCGCTTACGCCCGCATTGACGAACATGGGCGAGATATCCTTGTCGAGACGTTTTGTGGTGTCGCCCACGGTTGAGGATTTGTGGTATGAGCCCATGGAGATGACGCCTATGCCCGCACGCGGGATGATACGCCACCGCTCGACGGAGATGGTGTATGCCAATCCTGCGGCGGCCGAGGGCTTCATGCTGCTGACGGGGGAGAAGAGCTCCCCGATGATGGCGGCGACGGGGTCCTTGTCGGCACTCTGCTGCCGTATTTCGAAGAAGGTTATGCCGAGGTCGAGATAGAGGCTCAGTCGGCGTACTATCGCCAGATTCATCATTATGTCCATCTGCATGGCGGTGGCGGGGCGTGACCCGAACCACTCGGCGCTCTGGTTGCCGCCGGTGTTGAAGTTGGGTCCGAGGGATATGGCGAAGGTGAACGGCACCTCCGGCATGTTGGTCTCTATTGCCGTCTGCTCGGCCCGGCGCATGGTCTGCGGCCGTGTCTGGGGCGCGGCCGCACGTGATTCTTGTGCCTGCGTGCCTGTCGCGTTGTCGGGATGGCTTGCAACGGGGATGCCGCTGTGGGCTTCTGCGGGGAGAGTAAAGATAAGTGTGAAGAGAGCGAGCAGCGCTGTCGCGGCTCTATGTCTGTTGAGCATTGCTGTAACGGTTTTCTGAGGGTTGTTTTATTGCACGGTCGGCCGTCTGTGGCGGCCGTGTGGATGCAAATATACGACAAAATGCACCTTTTGCACTTAAAATGTCGTTGTGGGACGAGGATTTTCTGCCTGTTTCAACTTCTTTACAGAATTAATTCCATAAATTTGTGAAACAAACCTAACCTGACTACCCATGAGACACCTGTCACGACTTCTTGTCACCATTGCCGCCGTGGCGGCCGGTCTGACGCTCCATGCACAGAGTCTGCCTCTGAGCGAGACCTCCGTAAATGACATTCAGGCGCGTTTCAGCGCCGCACTCGAGATACCTCTCGGCACGAAATTCGCGCTTCAATGGAGCGAGGAGGCGCGTCTGAAGAACAATCTGGGCTCGGTGGACAAGATCCTCTCGGGTCTGGGCGTGGAGTACGAGCCGCTGAAGTACCTCAAGGCGGGTGTGGAGTATGTCTTCGTCAACGACAACGATCTGGAGGACGGCTGGGGCATCAAGCACCGCCTGAACGTCAATGTGACGGGCACATGGGAGGTGGGCCGTTTCGAGCTGTCGCTGCGCGAGAGGGTGCGGTTCCAGTTCCGAAGCGACTCGACCAACCGCTACGAGAAGCCCGACCCCTTCATCACGCTGCGTTCGCGTCTGAAGGCGGCATACGACATACGCCGCTCGCACTGGAAGCCCTACGTCTTTGCCGAGCTCTACACGACGCTCAACGCCCCGGGACCCGTGAGCGACTATAAGACCGATGCCTTCTACCGCGACAACTATATCAACCGCGTGCGTCTGGGCTTGGGCGCCAAGTATAAGATAAACCGCCACAACAGCCTCGACTTCTACTATAAGGTCCACTTCAACCGCGACTACCGTGCCCGCTACAAGGGGGGCGGCGCGATGAAGGAGTGGTCGCTGCGCAAGGAGTTGTGCCATGTGTTCGGCATAGATTATAAGTTCAAACTTTGATGTACATATTGCGTAAAATATCTGTTTTGTGCGGCATGCGGGGCGTGTTTCCCGCGACCTTAAGGTTCGCCGCCGTGTCATTGCTGCTGTTGTTGTCGGCGCCGTCGCGTGCGCAGAACACGCAGGCGCCGCTATATATCGTCAACGGCGAGCCGATGAGCGAGGAGCAGGTTAAGGATATCGACCCCTCGGACATCGTTTCGAATACGCTGCTTCCGGCCGACGAGCATACCATCGCCGAGTATGGCGAGGCGGCCAATAACGGTGTGGTTGTCATAGTGCTGCGTTACGATACGCCGCCGCGTTTCGAGGTCGGGGGCGAGCAGACGGGTTACAGCCGCTATGTGGGCCGTATGGTCAAGTGGGATGCCGAGAGCGACCCCGTGGCGCGTGTCATCATCGCCTTCCGCGTGGAGGCCGACGGCAGCGTTACGGTGCGCGACGTGCTGGAGGCGACCGACAAACGGCTCTGCCGCCGTGTGCTTAAGGCCATGGAGGAGGCCCCGCGCTGGCAGCCCGCGCTGAAGGAGGGCGAGGGTGTGGCTACGGACCATGTGCTGCGCATAACCCTTCCCGAGGGGCGTACGCTGCCGCGTGAACGCGAGATCGCAATCTGATGCGGCGCGTGGGCGTATGTGACGCGTTGGGTCGGTATGCGTAGTGCCGGCGCAGACGTGCATGTGCCCGATTTGTCTGCGGTGAGGCGCCGCGGGCTCCTATGAATAGGGGTGAAGTGTGGCGCCGCGGAGATAATTTTTTCGTTAACATTTCGTATCTTTGTAGTGGAGCTTTCGGCGGAGCGCGTTTTATTCCGCCGGGGGCATCCTTTTTTTGATATGTCGGGCGAGAGTTACATATCCCTGAGCGAGTTGCAGCGGCGCATCAAGTCGGCCGTGGAGACGGCCCTGCCCATGCCCGTATGGGTCGCGGCCGAGATCGCCGAAGTGAAGGTGAACTACTCGGGCCACTGCTACATGGAGCTTGTCGAGAAGGCCGAGCCGTCGGCTTCGGCACGTCGGCGCGGCTCGGAGGCCGTGCCGCGGGCGCAGGCGCGTGCGGTGATATGGCGGTCGCAGTATGCGATGATCTCATCCTACTTCGAGGCCGAGACGGGCAGCCGTCTGGAGGCGGGGATGAAGATTCTGGTGCGGGTGCTGGTCTCGTACCACGAACTCTACGGGCTGACGCTGCAGATCGTCGATCTGGATGCCTCCTATACGCTCGGGGAGGTGGAGCGCGAGCGTCGGCAGACGATTCTGCGACTGCAGGCCGACGGCGTGTGGGACATGAACCGCGAGACGGCGATGCCGCTGCTGGTGCAGCGCATAGCCGTTGTGTCGAGTGCGGCGGCGGCAGGATACCGCGACTTCTGCAACGAACTGCGCGGGGGTGGCTATGCCTTTGTCGTGACTCTGTTCGACGCCGTGGTGCAGGGTGCCGCGGCCGAGGATTCGATCGTGGCGGCGCTGTGTGCCGTGGCCGAACGGGCGGAGGAGTTCGATGCCGTGGTTCTGATCCGCGGGGGCGGCTCGGCAAGCGATTTGAGCTGTTTCAATTCGTACCGTCTCTGCTCCTATGTGGCGCAGTTCCCGCTGCCCGTCATTACGGGTATCGGCCACGACAAGGATACGAGTGTGGCCGATATGGTGGCACATACGGCGTTGAAGACCCCGACGGCGGTGGCGGCGTGGCTTACGGAGCGTATGGCGCGCAGCGAGACGTGGCTCGATGAGTCGGCGCGGCGGCTGCGCGAGATGACCGAGGCGCGTACGCGTGCCGAGGCTCTGCATCTGGAGCGTCTGGCGGCGGATGTGGCGCACGGGGCTGCTGCTGTGGCAGCAGCGGGACGTGCGCGTATGGACCTGCTGCGTGAGCAGCTCTCGGCGGCGGTGCAGCGGCGTATCGAGTCCGAGCGGCAGCGTCTTGCCGTTGCCGAAGGCGTCGTCGAGGGACGCAACCCGCGTCATATCATGCGTATGGGCTTTGCAGTTGTGCGCCGCGGCGCGGATGTGCTGACGCAGGCAGCGCAGGTGACGGCGGGCGAGAGCCTGCATGTGGAGCTGTACGAAGGTGAGCTCGATGTGCGGGTTACGGGGTGCCATGGCGACGCGAAGGGCGCTGGGCGCGATTGAGCCTGTGGCCGCGGGTGCGGATTGTATAATTGGGAAAACGCTGTTTTGAAAAATATGGCCAAGAAGAGTGCTGCCGGAAAACTGACCTATGCCGAGGCGGTGGCCGGTATCGAAGATATATTGACGCGTCTGCGCAGCGAGCAGATCGGCGTGGACGAACTCGCGCAGCAGGTAGCGCGTGCAACCGAACTGATAGCCTTCTGCAAGGGGCGTCTGTACGATGCCGAGACGGCGGTTCAGGGCGTGCTGTCGAAGGATGATAGTAAGGATTCGGACGGTAAAAAGGATTGAAGTCCGGCGGCAGTAGATTATGAAGCGATTGATAAAACTTATACTCAACGTATTTCCGCGCACGCTGCTGCAGCGTGCGGCGGGATGGGCTGTGCCGCTGCTGGGGATATTCTATCTGGGACGCGGACGGGAGTGCCCGCTCTGCGGGGCGCGCCGCCGCCGTTTCCTCCCTTACGGATATGTCACCCCGCGTGAGGATGCTCTCTGCCCGCGGTGCCTGTCGCTCGAACGCCACCGTCTGCTGTGGCTCTACTTGGAGCGCGAGACGTCGCTTGGGACGGATCGTCCGCGGCTGCTGCACGCGGCGCCCGAGGTGGCTCTGATGCGACGCCTGCGCAAGCTCTATTCGGACGTGCCGGAACGTTATGTCACGGCCGACCTTGAGAGCCCGCTTGCCGACATGCACTTCGACATACAGCAGATGCCTCTGGCGGACGGGTCGTTCGACGTGGTGATATGCAACCACATTCTGGAACATGTCGAGGATGACCGGCGTGCGCTGCGTGAGATCTTCCGCGTCATGCGCAGCGGCGGTTGGGGCATTATCCTCTCGCCGGTGGATCTTTCGCGCGCGGAGACCTTCGAGGACGACACGGTGACGGACCGCGAGGAGCGTACGCGTCTGTTCGGACAGTACGACCATCGTCGCGTCTATGGCCGTGACTACGCCTCGCGCCTTGCGGAGGCGGGCTTCGAGGTCGAGGACCGCGATTATGCTGCGGAATTTTCCGCGGCCGAGCGTACGCTATATGCGCTGCCGGCCGACCATATATATATAGTTCGTAAACCCGTAAACAAGAGTTGATATGGATGCTTTGCAGAAATACGACGCCTTGCGGCGGTTCGTCCGCGACACCTTCTCGCCCGTGACGCAGGCGTTGGTGGATAAGGCGCTTGTCTTTGCCGACGAGCGCATGGCGGGATACAGGCGTTATGACGGTACACCGATGATGGACCACGCCGTGGCGGTGGCCATGATCGTAGCCAAGGAGGTGGGGTTGGGCCGCAACTCGACCGTGGCGGCGCTGCTGCACGATGTCATACGTGTGGCCAACCGCGAGCAGCCCGATACGGTGCCGGAGCTTTCGCGTACGATACGCGAGGAGTTCGGCGAGCAGGTGCTGGGCATAATCGTCGGGCTTTATAACATATCGAACATCAAGCTCAAGGTCTCGAAGGAGCAGGCGAGCGACTTCCGCGACATGATCGTCTCCTACTCGGAGGATCCGCGTGTCATTCTGATCAAGCTGGCGGACCGTCTGGAGGTTATGCGCAGTCTGGAGATGTTCCCGCCCGAGAAACGGCGCAAGAAGAGCTGGGAGAGCATGAACCTCTATGCCCAGATAGCGCACAAGTTGGGTCTATATAATCTGAAGAGCGAGTTGGAGGATCAGGCGCTCAAGTGGCTCGAACCCGCGGAATATGAATATATCTGCCGTCGGTTGGAGGAGACCGAGAGCGAGCGTCAGACCTTCATTGCGCGGTTTCTGGAGCCCATTGTCGAGAAGATCGACCGTCAGGGTATCCGTTACCATATCAAGAGCCGCACCAAGTCGATCTATTCGATCTGGGCGAAGATGCACAAGCAGAAGGTTCCGTTCGAGGGTGTCTACGACATCTTCGCGCTGCGTATCATCATCGACTGCGAGCGCGAGATGGAGAAGCAGCTATGCTGGACGGTCTACTCGATCGTGAGCGACTGCTATACGCCCAACCCCGAGCGTATGCGCGACTGGATCACCATTCCCAAGTCGAACGGATACGAGTCCCTGCATACGACCGTGTCGGCCGGAGGCGGCCGCTGGGTCGAGATACAGATCCGCACGGAGCGTATGGATGCCGTGGCCGAGCGCGGTATTGCGGCACACTGGCGCTACAAGGGAGTCAATCAGGGCGGGCAGACGAGCGAGGCATGGCTGAGCCGTCTGCGTGAGGTGCTGGAGGAGACGACGCACTCGCTGACGCAGCGTTTCGAGGCCAAGCCCGCCTCGGGCGAGATCTTCATCTTCACGCCCAACGGCGACATACGCAAGCTGCCCGAGGGGGCGACGGTGTTGGACTTCGCATTCGACATACATACCAGTCTGGGGTGTACATGTACGGGCGCCAAGGTGAACAACCGCGCCGCATCGATACGCGACGTGCTGCATAACGGCGATATCGTCGAGGTCCTGACGCAGAAGAACCAGACGCCGAAGGCCGACTGGCTCAATGTCTGCGTCACGTCGAAGGCGCGCTCGCGCATCAAGTCCTACCTGCGTGAGGAGCAGATGAAGTATGCGCGCATGGGGCGCGAGGAGCTGGAACGCAAGCTCAAGAACTGGAAGATCGGCGTCACGATCGACGAGGCCGTGGCCTATCTGGGGCGTCAGCTCAAGGTGCGCACGGGCCGCGAGGTGCAGTCGATGATCGGCACGCAGAAGCTCGACCTTCAGACCATAAAGGATATCCTGACACGCTGGGTCTCGGGCCGTGCCGACGAGGAGCGGCGCGCCGTGGCGGCTGAGGTCGAGGAGCGCAAGGCCGAGATCAAGAAGAGCGAGGCGCAGCAGACGCCGCCGCGTTCGAGCGACGCGCTTGTGATCGACGAGCGTATAGGAAACATAGAGTACAAGTTGGCCAAGTGCTGCAACCCGATCAAGGGCGATGCGATATTCGGATTCGTGACCATAGCTTCGGGCATCACGATACACCGCGCGGACTGTCCCAACGCGCAGCGCTTGCGCGAGCGTTATCCCTACCGTGTGATGGAGGCGCGGTGGCGCAGCGACGCCGACGGCGCATTCCGCGTGACGATAGCCATCGTGGCGCAGGATACGACGGGTCTGGCAAATATGATCACCGAGACCGTGAGCCGCGATTTGAAACTCAATATCCGTTCGATAAACTTCATCTCGCGTGGTGACGGCACGGCGCAGGGAACGATCAGTGTCGAGGTGCCGGGCACGGGTGTCGTAGATACGCTGATACACTCCATCATGAAGATCAAGGGCGTGCAGAAGGCCTATCGTGTCAATAACTGACGGCCGCGGCGCGTATATGGTGCGGGCAGATTCTTCGGAACTGCCCGCATGCTTTTTTACGGTTGGGGCTCAAGGGCGTCTCTTTGGTCTCCGGCTGAACTCAAACCTTTGTTTGCCAGATGTTTGTATATCCGTATCGATATGGCGCTATTACTCGTTCCATTATATGAACTAAATTTTTTAGTTATAAAACTACATAAAATAGTTGCTCGTGAATATTTTTTAGTTATCTTTGTGGTGTGCAAGCCGTGAAACTGCCGGCAGCGAGGGTGCAAACGATCCCATGACGGAGGGGCAGACGATACCTTGATGGGGGGCAGACTATATCTTGATGGGTGGAAAGCAAGCAGTTGATAATCACGGTGCAAATATAAGGTGTAAATATAAAAATGATCGAACGATGGAAAAACTCACACGCCGCGAAGAGGAGCTGATGCGATGCTTCTGGAGCCACGGGCCTCTGTTTGTCCGCGAGCTTGTTGATCTGGCGCCCGAGCCGAAGCCCCATTTCAATACTATCTCGACGATGGTGCGGGGTCTTGAGGCCAAGGGTTATGTCGGGCACAAATCCTTCGGCAACACCTACCAATACTATCCGCTTGTGGACGAGCAGGCCTTCTCGCGCCGCACTCTGGGCAGTGTCATAGACCGTTATTTCAAACATTCGAGTCTGGGTGCCGTCTCGGCTCTGGTCGAGGAGGAGCGCCTCTCGGTAGCGGATCTGCGCGAGCTGATCGACCGCATAGAGAATCAAAACAACGGATGAGATGATGTCGGAATTCCTTACATACAGCCTGAGAACGGGCGCCTGCATCGCGGTCTTCTATCTGTTTTTCAAGTTGCTGCTGAGCCGTGAGACTTTCCATGCCTTCAACCGCGCGCTGGTGTTGGCGGCGACGGCCGTGTCGTTCGTGCTGCCGTTGTGCGTGATAACCGTACAGCGCACGCTCCCCGCCCGGGAGACGGTCTCAACCTCCGACGAATATCCATATCCCGCGTATGCGGATATCGTTACGCCTGCGGCAGATACTTCAACGGATGCTCCGGCCGGGGGCTCACTCTCTGCCGCCCGTGTGATGGCCGCGTCGGCGACGCCCCTGCCCGAAGAGACGGTCGCGCCCGAATCCGAAGAGACGGTTATGCCCGAGCCCGAAGGGATGGTTTCACCCCTGACAGAAGAGGATATATTGTCGGATCACGCATCTGCGGAGAGTGTGGCGGCCGTACAGCCCTCTGTCTCGGAGGCTGTCGAGACGTCGCGCGGTGTGGAGATACCGTGGCGGCAGATTGGAATCGTGATATATCTGGCCGGGGTTGCGGCCGTTATATTTGTTACGGTGCGCTCGATCGTCGGGCTGCACAGACTTATGCGCCGCGGCCGCTGCGAGCGGCTCGATGACGGCACGACGCTCGTGCGCATGGATGAGAATGTCGCACCCATAAGCTGGTGCCGCAATATCGTGATCTCGGAGCGGGACCTTCGGGAGAACGGCGCGGCGATCCTTGCACACGAACGTGCGCACGTACGTCTGCACCACTCGCTGGACCTGCTGCTGGTCGACCTTGCGGGTGCGGTGCAGTGGTTCAACCCCGCGATGTGGCTTTTGCGCCGCGATCTGCGGGCCATACACGAATACGAGGCCGACGCCGCCGTCATTGCCAGCGGCGTGGATGCCCGAAGCTACCAGTTGCTATTAATAAGGAAAGCTGTCGGCGGGAGGTGGTACTCAATAGCCAACAGCTTTAATCACAGTAAACTTAAAAACCGTATTACCATGATGTTACGTGAAAAATCGTCGCGGCGGACACGGGCGCGCGCCCTTCTGCTGCTGCCGCTTGCGGGCCTTGCGCTCGGAGCCTTTGCCAAGACAGTCTATGTCCGTCCGGAGGACAAAGTTACAAAAGAATTTTCGGAAAATCAGCTGTCGGAGACGCAAATTGTATCCGACATGGAGTCTGCTGCCGGGAGCCGTATCGGGATGCCGCGCGGCGGGGGCGATGATGCCACGGTCGTTGCGGGCGATACGATCCGCCGCGGCGAGATGCCCAAGACCCGCGACTGGGATTCGCTGTCGGAGCAGGAGCGCGAACGCATAAGAAAGTACTTCGAGAGCGACGAGTGGAAGGCTAGGGCCGAGGAGCTGGAGAAGATGGGCGAATACTTCGAGAGCGACGAGTGGAAACAGAAGATGCAGGAGATAGAGGAGTCGGGCAAGAAGATGGAGGAGTATTTCAACAGCGACGAGTGGAAGGCCAATGTCAAGAAGCTGGAGAATATGGACGAATACTTCAACAGCGACGAGTGGAAACAGAAGATGCAGGAGATAGAGGAGTCGAGCAAGAAGCTGGAGGAGTATTTCAACAGCGAGGAGTGGAAGGCCAATGCCCGAGAGATGGAGAAGATGGGCGAATACTTCGAGAGCGACGAGTGGAAGCAGAAGATTCAGGAGATAGAGGATTCGGGCAAGGAGCTGGAGGAGTATTTCAACAGCGACGAGTGGAAGGAGTACCGGAAGAATCACCCGGATAGCGACACGATACGCCTTAAAGACGGTACGATCATTATCAACAACAGCATCGTCAGTGACGGCCGTCCGACGCTCGGCGCGATCCGCACCGAGGACGGGCGTGTGATCATCAGCGACAACTGGGGCGATTCGCTCTCGCCCGAGGAGCGCGAGCGGCTGAAGGAGTTCTTCGAGAGCGACGAGTGGCAGAAGGCGCAGGCGAAGCTGAAGGAGATGGGTGACTATTTCAGCAGCGACGACTGGATTGAGAACAGCAAGGAGCTGGAGAAGATAGGCGAATACTTCAACAGCGACGAATGGCGCGAGGCGTGGAAGCATGCCGGGCAGGCGGCCTCGAGCGGCGACGACGCCTACTTTCAGAGCGACGAGTGGAAGACGATAAAGGGAAAACTCGACGCATGGCGTGCGGTGCGTGCCGGTAAGCAGAGTGCATATATTCAGAAGCAGCAGCAGGATGTTGAGCGCTGGCGTCAGGACCGTATGGAGGCGATAGATTCGTGGCAGCAGGGCCGTATGGATGCGATAGAGTCGATGCGCGAGAACCGCATGCAGGCGGCGGAGAGCATGCAGCAGAAGCGCTTGCAGGATGCAGAGGGGAAGCAATATACCCGTGAGGAGCTTGCGGATGCCAAGAGCGGCATACATCAGGCGGCGTACGAGGCCAAGAAACAGGCTATGGATGAGGCCTACAAGGCCAAGAAGGATGCCCAGCAGACAGCTTTCGAGGCGCGCAGGGATGCCCAGCAGCAGGCTGCCCGGATGCGGCAGAGCATACAGACCAACATAGCCGACGCGCAGCGTCAGATCGCTGCGGCTCAGGAGGATATACAACAATCGGGCGACAATGACCGCCGCATTAAGCGCGAGATGAAGAAGACCCAGCGCGAGATGGATAAGACCCATAAGGAGATGTCTCGTGCGCGTGAGGAGATCGAGCAGGCACGTTTGGCCGAGCAGCCCTACGCCGGCATATAGCCGTTGCGGGTGCGGCCTCGATACCAAAAATACCATAAGCATTCAACATATACCCAAGAGGGGACGGCCGAGCCGCACCCCTTTTTGTGCTTTGCGTGCGTGGTGCGGGCGGAGCGGGAAGGACGGTAAGTTTGCGCGAGGATAACTATACGGTAGCGTGTGGAGAGGTGTGGCGTGGCCGAAGGTTATGTTTTCTCGAATTTTATGTGTAAATTTGCGGTGCAAAATCCGAAACTGTAGAAATTACCCGCTTATGGCAGACAATTCGATACTTACGCGCCTCGACGGCCTCAAGCTCAAATACGAGGAGATGGGACAGAAGCTCACCGACCCCGAGGTTATAGCCGACGTCAAGCAGTTCGTCCAGCTGAACAAGGAGTACAAGGAGCTGGAGCCCATCATCGAGACATCGGAGCGTTACCGCACGGCGCTGGCCAATCTGGCCGAGGCGAAGGATGTGCTGGTTAACGACAAGGACGACGAGATGCGCGAGATGGCGCGCGGCGAGATTGCGGAGCTGGAGCCCGCCATCGCCAAGATGGAGGAGCAGATCAAGCTGCTGCTCATACCGAAGGACCCGCAGGACGAGAAGAATGCCATCATGGAGATCCGCGGCGGCACGGGCGGTGACGAGGCTGCGCTGTTTGCGGGCGACCTGCTGCGCATGTACACCAAGTATATCGAGTCGAAGGGTTGGAAGTACGAGATAACCTCCTTCTCGGAGGGTGCCGCGGGCGGATACAAGGAGGTCGTGATGAAGGTGACGGGACAGAACGTCTACGGCACGCTCAAGTACGAGTCGGGCGTTCACCGCGTGCAGCGTGTGCCCCAGACCGAGACTCAGGGCCGTGTCCACACCTCGGCGGCATCGGTAGCGGTGCTTCCCGAAGCCGAGGAGTTCGACGTCGAGATCTCGATGAACGATATACGCAAGGATATATTCTGCGCCTCGGGTCCGGGCGGACAGTCGGTCAACACGACCTACTCGGCCATACGACTGACCCACATACCGACGGGTATCGTCGTGCAGTGTCAGGATCAGAAGTCGCAGTTGAAGAACTTCGACAAGGCCTTTGCGGAGCTGCGTACGCGCGTCTTCAACCTCGAGTACTCGAAGTATCTTGACGAGATCGCCTCGAAGCGCAAGACGATGGTCTCGACGGGTGACCGCTCGGCCAAGATCCGCACCTACAACTATCCTCAGGGACGTATTACCGACCACCGCATAAACTATACGATCTATAACCTCTCGGCCTTCATGGACGGCGACATACAGGACTGCATCGACCACCTTATCGTTGCCGAGAACGCCGAGCGCCTGAAGGAGAGCGAGCTTTGATATTCGGGGTGGGGCGTGACAAGTCCTTTGTAGTATAGAGCGGCGGAGTCTGAAAAGCTTCGCCGCTCTGTTTTGTATGTAGCGCAGCCGCTGCGGTACGCATGAAAAGCAGATCCGCCGTACACGTATTTCGCGTGTGCGGCGGATCTGCCTTTATGACTTGGCTCCGAGGTCAGAAGTCGCGTCCCTTGAGCATCATGTGGAAGTAGAATGGCTTGAGGATATATACCTTGAGTATCCATGCCACCCACTGCTCCTTCGACATGTCGAAGAGCGAGAAGGGGAACGAGATCTTGGGGTTCTTGTCGTAGTCGAACTCGCACAGCAGCACATGTCCGTAGTCGGTGACTATGGGGCATGCGGCATATCCGTCGTATATGGCCTCGGGGCGGCGTCCCTCCATCGTGGCTATGAGGTTCTCGACGGCTATGGGTACCTGCTTGCGTACGGCGGCCGAGGTCTTGCTCGTGGGTATGCCGGCGCAGTCGCCCAGCGAGATGATGTTGGGGTATGTCTTGTGGATGAGGGTCTGCTGGTCGACCATGGCCCAGCCGTCGGCGGCGAGTTTGCCCTCGGTCCAGCTCAGGCCCGACTCGCGCACGAAGTCGGGGGCCGACTGCGGCGCCATGAAGTGCATGAAGTCGTAATCCTCGGTGAAAGGGGTCGAGGTCTTCTGCCCGTCTACGGTGGTTATACGCTCGAAGTAGGCGCGCTTGGCGTGGGTGTCGATACCCTTGAGGCGCACTTCGGTCTCGACGGGGATGTTGCGCTCGCGGTAGATCTCCTCGAGGCGGGTGGTGAAGTATGGCACGTCGTAGAGCTGCGTCTCGGCCGTGTAGTATGTCATGTCGAGACGGTCGGTGGTGCCGTTCTTGCGAGCGTTGTCCCACGAGAGCAGGCATATCTTCTTGGGAGCGCCGCCGCACTTGTGCTTGGTGTAGGTGTCGCAGAAGATGCCGCGGCCGCCCTTCTCGGCGAACTCCTTCATCGCGGGCCATGTGAGCTGCGCGCCGCGGTGGTCGTAGATGCTGTGGGCGTTGCCCGCGCCGAGTGTGTCGAGCGAGATACCCTCGACCTTGTCCCAGTTGATCTGTATGCCGGGCACCAGCACAAGATAATCGTAATCGAGGATGCCGCTGCGAAGGGTCTCGACGCGGTTCTGTGCGGGGTGTACGAGCGTTACCGAGTCCTTGATCCACTTGACATCGTCGGGCATGCACTCATCCTGCGGTTTCCATACGTCGTCGGCGCCGTATACACCTCCGGCAATAAGGGTGAATCCTGGCTGGTAGTACTGACGGTCGCTGGGGTCGATGATGGTTATGTCGGGGTTCTTGAGCAGGCGCTTGAGGCGTGCTGCCATGCTTATACCCGCTGCGCCGCCGCCGATGATGACTATGCGTCCGCGGGCGTTGCTCTTGGCGGCGTATGCCTTGTCGGTGCCGAGCATGACGAAGGCGCCGGCTACGGCCATCAACTGAAGAAATTGGGCACGCGTGATGACGCCGTCACGCTCCATGCGTTTAAGCTGTTTCTCGAAGTTGAGTTCTGACATTGTCTTGAATGGGTAGTAAATGTGTTAAATGTAGGAAGCAGCGCTCGACGGAGCCTCTGCAACGGATGTTGGGGACAAATATACGAAAAGACGGGGGCAGATGCAAATCGAAAGATCAGGTTTTTCGAGGCTGCAGTCGTCTGAAAGGTCGGTTTTGGGCGGATTGATTGTTGAAAAGAGTTTTGATTTGTTATATTTGTCGCGTCATACGTCGCGGGGTGTCATACCAAATCGGGCGGATTAACCGTTTGTGACGTATGAAGATTGAGTGAGAATATCGATAAACAGACCGAAATATGAAAAGACAGCTTTTTTCCCTATGCCTGCTGATGGCGGCGACCGTTATGTTGGGCTCGTGCACCAAGAGTAACGAGACCACCTTCATCTATGAGAAACTCTTTACGGCGCGGGTGTTGGATCCCTATACCTGCTATTTTGTCGATGACGACGGCAAAAAATATCTCTGCCTGACCTCGATGGAGACCATCAACAGCGCTATGAACCGCCCGCTGCTCAACAAGGAGCGTGTCTATGCTCGCATTCTGGGCTCGTCGAAGGCCGTGTCGGATGAATATGTTTCGGGTTTCGATCTGGGCTGGATGATGCTGCCCGTTTCGGAGAAGATAACGGACATGCCGGCCGACGGCGACACCTCTGCGGCCGGAGAGGATGCCCTGACGGTTCAGGTTTGCGAACTTGGGGGCGGATATATCAACCTTATGGTCCAGTACTATTCGGACGGGCGGACGGAGCATAAGTTCACGCTCTACCGTATCGAGGACAAGACGCACCCCGAATACAAGGCAGGCTACGGACTCTACGAGCTGCGGCACGATGCGCGCGGCGACAGCGGCCGCGGCGTCCTGAGTAACGTCCTCTGCTTCAAGATGGACGCTTCGGAGTATGACAAGGGTGCCATTATCCTCATTCCCGACGGCGAGACGGGCAATACGAAGGTTGAGGTCGAGGCCAACCGCGACATGCAGCGCGTGGTGGATATAATCAACGAGTAACGTTGGCGTGTCAGCGCGGCGGAGTCCGGAATCCTAAGAGGGGGTTCCGGACTCTTTTCGTGTGTGGGTGGATGGAGGTACTGTTTTTGCATGGATACGGATATTGAAGCTGCCATGCCGGCACGAAGGGTCGGATGTGGCCGCGAAGAAGTGTTTGCATGTAAAAATTTTGTGCCTATGTTTTTCCTTTGGTATCTGCTGATCGGCCTGCTGTCGGGCTGGATCGCAAACATGATCGTACGTGGCGGCGGCGCCGGACTTCTGGTCAATCTCATCGTGGGACTTATCGGCGGCCTTCTGGGCGGCTGGATCTTCTCATGGTTCGGCATCATCGCCGTCGGGACGATAGGCAGCATCCTTACCTCGGTCGCGGGTGCCGTTATCCTGCTGTGGATCGCGGCGCTGATACGCCCCGACAAGGGCCATTGACGACGTCGGCGGCCGTGCGCGGGTAAAAAGATCCGCCCGGCGACTTGTCTGCGTGCGCCGCTTTGCGTATTTTTGGGGTGGCAATGCGGGCACACGTACTGTGTACCCCGCCGCTCCGAATATGAAACAGCTTTCTATACAATTCCTTAGGGCGCTGCTGCCGGTATTGGCCGCTGCGGGCGTTTCGCCTGCGGCGCGGGCACAGCAGCCATCCTTTGCCGACGGCTACCACGGCGGCATCTACGGCCACTATCCCCTGTGGTGTACGGGCTTCTTCGCCGACGAACTGGCCAAACATCCCGAGTGGAGGATCAATCTCGAGATCGAACCCGAGACATGGGACTCTGTGCGGCTGCATACGCCCGGGGATTATGCGCGCCTGCGGGCCGCGGCAGCGACGCCGCGCGTCGAGTTCGTCAATCCCGCCTACGGACAGCCTTACTGCTTCAACATACACGGCGAGTCGATCGTCCGCCATTTCGAGTACGGCATGGCCAAGCTGCGTGAGCACTTCCCCGATGCCGTGGTGCAATGCTACTCGTCGGAGGAACCCTGTTTTACGGATTGCCTGCCGGCGCTGCTGCGCGGTTTCGGCTTCCGCTATGCCGTGCTGAAGTGCCCCGACACCTGCTGGGGCGGATATGTACGGGGACACGGACGCGGCGTGGTGTCGTGGGTGGGGCCCTCGGGGGATACGATCACAGCCCTGCCGCGATACGTGTGCGAGGATTTCGTCGAGGGCTCGACGTGGCAGACCACGGCGTGGAACAACTCCGAAGAGTATATCGATGCGTGCCGTCGCGACGGTGTGCGTTTCCCTGCGGGCATGTGCTTTCAGGATGCGGGGTGGCGCAATGGCCCTTGGATCGGTACGGGGGCGGCGACGGCCGGCGGCTCGCGTTATGTCACGTGGAGCGAATATTTCGAGCATGTATGGGACGGCCGTACGGATGGCGCGTGGCACCTTACGCAGGAGGATATCGAGGTAAACCTCATGTGGGGCAGTCAGGTGCTGCAACGCGTTGCGCAGCGCGTGCGCGATGCGGAGAATCGCGCCGTGCAGGCCGAGAAGGCCGATCTGCTGCGATGGCTCGGCGGCGGTGAAAGTGCCGATTCGTTACGTATGGCGTCGCTGTGGCGGCCGCTTATGCTCGCTCAGCATCACGACTGCTGGATCGTACCTTATAATGTCGTGAGCGAGGGGCGGACGTGGGCTGAGAAGGTAGACGGGTGGTGCAGCCTGACGGACAGCCTGTGTCTCGATCTGTTGGGGCGTGCGGCATCGACGACGGAGTTCGACGTGGTCAATACCTCGGCGCGGCCGCGGCGTGGGGTTGTGCGTGTGGATATTCCTTATGATGTGGCGGCAGGTCAAAAAAATATACGTCTGGTCGACAGCCGCGGCGGCGATGTGCCCTGTACGTTGGTGAATGGGGATGGAGGCCCGGTGTTGGTATTCGAGGCCGAGACTCCGGCTTTCGGTGTGGCCCGCTACCGCCTTGAGGCGGGACGGCAGCGCTGCACGGAGCCGTCGTGTGCGGCCTATGGCTCGGCCGAGGGCTTCGTAGTTGAGAGCGACATATACCGTATGGTTATCGATACGCTGCACGGCGGTGCCGTTGTGAGCCTTGTGGATAAGCTCTCGGGCCGCGAGATTGTGGATCGCAGCTCGCGGTGGGGGTTCAACACCCTGCGCGGATACTTCTACGACGAGGGACGCTTCGCCTCGTCCGAGGAGCAGGCGGCGCATGTCGAGATCGAGGAGCTGACGCCGCTGACGGTGCGTGTGGCCGTTACGGGCGCCGTTGCGGGCGAACCCTTCCGCCAGAGCGTGACGCTGCGCCGCGGCGACAGGGTTATCGACTGTACGCTTCGCATATCGTGGCGCGGCAACCGCGGCATCGGCGAGTATGCCGACAGCGGCTCGGCCACGGAGAACCGCCGCGCCTTCAAGAACGACCGCTACAAACTGCTGTTGATGTTCCCCTCGGTGCGGGGGCGGCAGACGCTGCGCAAGAACGTTCCCTACGGCATCTGCCGCAGCCGCTTGGACGATACCTTCTTCGAGACATGGGATACCCACAAACACAATATCATACTCGACTGGGTCGACGTGACGGGCGACGACGGCGCGGGGCTGACGCTTATGAGCGACCACACGACCTCTTATGCCCACGGCGACGGGGTGCCGTTGTCGCTGACGGTGCAATATTCGGGCAAGGGACTCTGGGGACGCGACTATCCGCTCGAGGGTGCGACGGAGATACGTTATGCGCTTCTTCCGCATGACGGGGAATGGAATGCGGCGGAGGTGTGGAACGCATGCCGCGAGCATGCCGAGCCTCTATACGTACGCGCTGCCGAGACCTATGCCGGGGCGGGCCATTCGTATGTTGAGGTTGGCGGCGGATGCTCCCTCTCGTCGGCGCGACGCCGCGGCGGGGATGTGGAGCTGCGTCTGTTCAATCCCTCGGATGCGGAGGCCGAGAGCCGTGTGAGCCTCGGATTAGGTGTTGCCGGGGTGCAGGCCACGCGTCTTGACGGCACCCCCTTGGAGAGTATCCCGACGACGCGCCGCAGCGGCCGTACGGTGTTGACGGTGAAGGTGCCGCCGACGGGATTCGTGACGCTGCGGCTGACGCCGCAACCCGGCCGCGTCACTCGATGACGAGGCCGTGCACGTGGGCGTTGACGTCGAAGTAGTCGCTGAAATTCTGTCCGGTGAGGCGTACTCCGTTTATCGTGACGTTGCGGAATGTGATGCCGTCGATGGGGTGTTTGTCGTCCAGACCGTGCAGCAGACTGCGCGGAGGCTGTAGGCCGTCGTAACGTATATCCTCAATGAGGATGTCGCGCGCCTCGCGGCCGCGCGTATTGAACTTGCAGTAGTCGAACGAGAAGAGCGAGGCGCCGCGCGGATCGTCGACCGTGATGCGGCGTATGCGTATGTTCGAAAAGCGCCCTTCGTCGGATATCATCATCGCCATGGCTCCCTTGTATGGATATAGGGTCTCGCGCCCCTCGAGGAGGATGCAGTCCGCAAACTCGACGTCGTCGGTGCGGAAGCGCGGATCGGACTCGGGCCCGACGAGGAAGTTATGTGCGCAGTCGGCCCAGAGGACGCACTCACGTATGGTGATGTCGCGTGTGTCGCCGACGTTCCACGGCTCGTTCTTGAGCGATATGTTGTCGTCGTAGTTGCGCATGAAACACCCCTCCATGACGACACCTCGCGAGTTGCACAGATCCACGCCGTCGGAGTTGCGCATCCAGCATATCTGTTTTACGTTCTCTATGCGTACACTCTCCGAACGCTGTATGCAGAGCGTCCAGCTGGGCGAGTCGCGCAGCAGGATGCCCGATATCGAGACGTTGCGGCATCCGACCAGATCGACCATCACGCGGCGTGTATCCAAGTGGTGCGGCGCATACGACCCGCACAGTATGCCCCGCCCGGCGATCGTGATGTCGTGTGTGTCGTACGAGCGGACGGTGCCGTAGACGACGGCCCCTTCGTCTATGTAGAGTGTCTGCCCCGAGCGCAGAGTGATAAGTCCTGCGTGGTGCTCCCCTTCGCCGAAGTAGAGCGTGTCGGGCGAGGAGGCGCGCGGCGCCGCCGTATCGGGCAGGTCGGGCAGTACGAAGAGGTTGCGGGCGCGGTCGCCGTCAAACTCTACGGATACCTTCTGCGTGGGCCTCTCCAAGGTGAACTCTACCGTGCGGCGCGATATGCGGCGCGTAGGTATGGCGTATGCCGCGGGCCGCACCTCGACGCTGTCGAATGGACGGCCCCGACGCCTTACGCGTACTCTTACCGGCGTGGAGAAGTCGTCGGTGAACATCGCAAAGCCCATCAACGTGCGGGCGGCTCCCGTGGTGTCGATGTTGTTGCGGTCGCGGCGGGTGATGTCGGAGACCAGAGCGCCGTGTACCTTGATGCGTCGCCGTCCGTTGTCGGTCGATATACGCACGCGGTAAAGGTCGTTGTGCAGACGGTGGCGTGGCATCGTGTCGGCAGTCTCGGCGGTGATATTATCTCTGTCGCGGGGCGCTGCCGCGGCTGTTGCCGTGAAGGCGGCAATGACGCTGAGAATGGCGGCGGCAAAGAGTATCCGGTACGGGACAATAGGCTTCGGGTCAATATGTTTTTCCATCAGGGTGGGGTTTGGACGGTGATGTGCAGTTGGCAGTAGCTGACCGCGTGCGATGTGAAGTTACTCTTTTTTTGCGTAAAAAGCAACGCGGTGTTTCTCTCTTCGGGAGTTTATGCGTACCTTTATAGAGATATAACATATATAACCCATAAAACCGACCCGAAGAAAATGAAACCCCGTCTACTTCTGGCCATGCTGGTGACGCTGGCGGCCGTGTCCTGTACCACGACATACGATCTTGCGGATTACGGTCTGCGTCCCGACAGCGGCGAGAATTCGGCGCCGCTGATGAAGGAGGCGCTTAAGGAGATCAAGGCGTTGAGCCGCGGCCGCAACATACGCATCACACTGCCTGCGGGCCGTTACGACTTCCATCCCGACGGCGCCATCAGCCGCGAATATTACATCTCGAACCACGACCAGCCGAACCCGAAGTCGGTGGGTATCGTTCTGGAGGATATGCACAACGTCATCTTCGACGGTCAGGGTGCCGAGCTGATCTTCCACGGACGGATGCTTCCCGTGGCCGTGGTCGACTGCAGCGACTGCACGGTGCGTAATCTGAGCATCGACTTCGCCAACCCCCATATAAGTCAGGTGCGTGTCGTGAAGAACGACCCCGAGGCGGGTATGATCACCTACGAGGTGGCGCCGTGGGTCGAGTATGAGATACGCGACAGCATGTTTGTCGCCAAGGGCGAGGGCTGGGAGCATGTCCCCGCATGGGGCATAGCCTTCGAGGGCGATACGCGGCATGTGTTGTATAATTCGGGCGACATCTCTCTGGGCACGCGCGGCGTAACGGAGGTCGCACCGCGCACGATCCTCGCGCCGTGGCGCAACGAGGCTCTGGTCGAGGGCACGGTCGTAGCGTTCCGCGGCTACGGACGTCCCGCTCCCGGCATATTCCTCTATCGCGACACCGATGCCCTTCTGGAGAACGTGACAGTACACTATGCCGAGGGTATGGGCCTTCTGGCTCAGGTGTGCGACGGGATCACGCTCGACGGCTTCTCGGTGGCGCTGCGCGGCGAGGAGGATCCCCGTTACTTCACCACGCAGGCCGACGCTACGCACTTCTCGGGCTGCAAGGGACGCATCGTCTCGCGCGGCGGCCTGTATGAGGGTATGATGGACGATGCGATCAACGTCCACGGCACCTATCTCAAGGTCAGCGGCCGCGAGAACGACCATACGCTGACGGCCGACTACATGCACGGCCAGAGCTACGGTTTCGTCTGGGGACATGCCGGCGACGAGGTGCAGTTCATCGCCTCGCGCCGTATGGAGATCATGGATGGCACCAACGTCATCACCTCTATCGAGGCTGTCGACGCTCCCGTGGACAAGGGTGTGAAGCGTTTCCGCATAACCTTCGAGAAGCCTCTGGACGAGGCCATAGGCCGCGGTGACGACTTCGGCATCGAGAATCTGGAGTGGACGCCCGAGGTGCTCTTTGCCGACAACGTCATACGCAACAACCGCGCACGCGGGGCGCTGTTCAGCACGCCGCGCCGCACCGTCGTGGAGAACAACCTCTTCGACCATACGTCGGGTACGGCCATTCTGCTCTGTGGCGACTGCAACGGATGGTATGAGACGGGCGCGTGCCGCGACGTTACGATCCGCGGCAACCGCTTCATCGACGCGCTGACAAGCATGTACCAGTTTACGAATGCCGTGATCTCGATCTATCCCGAGGTTCCGGAGCTGCTGTTGCAGGAGAAGTATTTCCACAGCGGCATCGTTATCGAGGATAACGAGTTCGACACGTTCGACATGCCGATACTCTACGCCCGCTCGGTCGACGGCCTTGTCTTCCGCCGCAATGTTGTGCGTCAGAACAAGGACTATCCCCAGATGCACTGGAATACCCATCGTTTCCTCTTCGAGCGTGTCGTGAACGACGTGATCGAGAATAACGAATTCCACGGCGGCGCGGGCGAATATGACGTGGCGCGCGAATAGCGTGTGTCTGCACGTCCGTTGAATCGATGATAATGGCGGCCGTCGGGTTTCGGGCGCGGCCGATGAATCGACAGGAGTGGACGGCCGTCGAGTATTGATGGCGGCCGTCGGGTTGATATGAAGGATACAAAAAAGGAGCGGCGTACCCGACGGTACGCCGCTCTTGTTTTCGGATCTCTTCCGAGCCTGCGCGCGATTGACGCGGCTGCGGAGAGTTGTCGCGAGACCTCCTGTTACTTGAGGTTGGGGTTGATCTTGTTCCACTCGGCGATGGGAGGAAGTACACCCATCTCGATAACCTCGTCACGCAGTGCGCAGAGGTGCTCGTAGCTCTTCTTCAGAGCGGCGTGCTCCTCGGGCAGACCCTCTACGACCTTGTAGCTTACGCCGTCGCGGGTGATCGAGGTCTCCATGGCCATCATGATGTGGTCAAACTCGGGCGTCGAAACGTAGACGCCGGCGGGCCAGCGGAATGCGGGGCCGCCCATGGCTGCGGCGATCATCTCGATCGAGACGTATGCGGGGCTCTGGAATGACGAGCGGCCGCGCAGGTCGATGATGTGCTTGCCGCCCTGAATTACGCGCTGACGCAGAGCGTCCCAATCCTCCTGCGAGATCTTGGTGCCGATAAACTCGGTGAGGGGCTTGCCCTGAACGGTCGTGGTAGATGCGAATACGGCCATCTGCTCGCCGTGGCCGCCGTATGTACGGCTGTTGCAAACCTCGTCGGGAGATATGTGGAAATACTTGGCCAGCTCGCTGCGCAGACGCGTGCTGTCGAGCGCGGCGAGGGTGGTCAGCTGCGAAGGCTTCAGACCCGAGTAGATGAGGGTGATCAGACCCGTGATGTCGGCGGGGTTGAAGATGATGACCACGTGCTTGACGTCGGGGCAGTAGGTGCGGATATTCTTACCGAGCTCCTCGGCGATGGCAGCGTTGCCCTTGAGCAGGTCCTCGCGGGTCATGCCGGCCTTACGTGCGGCGCCGCCCGACGATACGATGTACTTGGCATCGGTGAGGGCCTCCTTGATATCAGAGGTATAGGTTATGGCGGCTCCTTCGAAACCGCAGTGGAAGAGCTCCTCGGCCACGCCCTCGAGGGCAGGTGCGAAGGGATCGTAAAGACAAATGTTAGGCGTGAGCTTCATCATGAGAGCCGTCTGCGCCATATTCGACCCGATCATGCCGGCAGCGCCGACGATGGTCAGTTTTTCGGTTGTTAAGTAAGCCATAACGTTTATGTTTTAATACGTTCGTGTTTCGGATGCAAATATAATACTTTTTTTGATTGTTATAAAAATAACAATGAATTAATTATCTCTCTTTCCATATCGTTTTGCGGCCCGTATTGTCAATCCGGCAATTCGAACAGAAGCATGTCGCCCGCCTCGACGGCCAGAGTCTGGGCGTAGCGCGAGGCGTCGGTGCGGCTGCCGTCGGGCATGACTCTGCGTACGCCGTCCGTGGTCTCGACGGTGACGCGCTGCTCACGGCCAAGGTCGCGGTTGACGATCATCAGATATCGCTTGCCGCCGTTTTGCAGCAGCGATACCAGAACTCCCTGACCGTCAGCCTCCACACGGCGTATCTGCGGCGGCAGCTGCCCGGGTGGACGGGTACCTTTGGGTATTGTGCTGCCCGTATGTCCTACCCACAGCGTGCGGGCGCCGAGGAAGACATCCTCAAGGGCGTGTATGCAGCCGTTGATCTCGCGCAGCAGGTCGTAGACCTCGGTGCGCAGACCCTCATGGTCGATGGGGGCGTTGTGGAAGTTCCACACCTCGGTGCCGGGCGAAGTGTAGGTGAAGTATTGTATTCCCTGCGCGCCGTATGCCAGATTGCTGAATACCTGCAGGCGGAGGGATGCGCGCGTAGCCGCGGGGTAGGGGTCGTGCGCCGTGGCAAGGGCAAAGGCCCAGAAGGGGACGCCGGCGCGGCGCGACTCGGCCGCAATGTCCTCGAGGTTGGCGTAGAACTCGGGTCGCAGGCCGTCGAAGGTGACGGGATAGTGGTCGAAGGATACGAGTCCGAGCCCCACCTCGTCGATGAAGCGGCGTACGTAGTCGGCATAGGAGTCGGCATGCAGGTCGCGGGGCGAGACGTAGTTCGGCAGCAGGTTGAGATAGAGCATGCGGCTGTCGTCCTCGGAGCGTATGCGGCGTGCCCACGCGGCCAGCTCGCCGAAGGCGTCGCATATAGGCTCGTCACGCAGGAAATACCCCGCATTGTCCTTCTCGCGGCGGAAGCGGCGTACGGTCGCCTCGGGGTCGGATGCCATCTCCCCGCACATTATGAGCAGCTTGACGCCGGTGCCGCGGCAGGCGTCGAATGCCGCCGCCACCTCGTCGGCTGTCGAGAAGTGCGAGAAGGAGAGGTTGATACCCGCCGCGGCCATCTCACGGTAACGGTCGGGCGTGACCTGATCCCCCAGAAGCGAGTACCACGCCATGACGGGGAAGGCATCACCGGTCGGATTGACGTAACGGTGCGGTTGTGTAAGGTCTGTCTTCTGTTTTGAGGGATTCTTCTCCGTGCTGCGGGCCGCTGCGGGGAGTGTCGCCGCAAGCACGACGGCGGCCAGAAGCGCTGCCATGCGCGCAATGGTGATAGTCTGTTTCATTATATGTCAGTTTAGGTCGGTTTGGCGGTGTCTTCAATGTTTCATATCGCGTGGGGCGGGGTCAGTTGCGGGCGGGAGCCTCCGGTATCGAGGCCGCAATGTCGGGCTCGGCGCGCAGGATGCCGCTGCGTATGTCGTCCCAGAGGTCGAACTCTATGACCTGACATATATCGAAGACCATAAGTCCCTCGGTGTCGCGCAGACATACATAGACGGCATCCGCGATGTTGGTTTTGTGCAACGGGGCGTAAATCGTTCCGTAGAGACGGCAGTCGCCCATGATGGCGCGGCGCGCGCGTGCCGTGGCGAACTCGATGGATTCGGGGTCGTCGGGACCGTATATGCGGTCGAGGTATGCGCCGAGCATGAAGCTGTCGAGGTGTGCGGCGAATCCCGCACGGTCATACTCCTCGTCGCACCACTCATACGTGTACGGCTCCTTGTGCAGCGGGAATGAAGCGCTGGCCCAGTTCTGCGCCGTGCCGTATAGACCGTTTATCCACGATGCGGCCCAATAGCTGAGTTCGGTGTCGGGGCGCAGGGCGTGTACGGTATCGGCTGCGGCGGCGATGAAGCTGCTGATGACGCCGGCGCGGTAGCTCCACCACCGGTGATAGAGCGGGCCGGGGACGACGGCCCCCGAGGTGTCGAATGAGAATATATCCTGCGGCCACGTGTCGACCTTGCGGCCTATGTGGTGTTCGAAGTCGCGGCGCGAGAAGTCCGAAAAGTCTCCGTACATATCGGGATAGCGACAGTAGTCGAGCGAGAGACCGTCTATGTCGTACCGCTCGGTCAGCTCGCCGATAAATGCGATGGCATAGTCGCGGTTCTCGGGCATGGCGGGGTTGAGGAATGCCGCCACCTTGTCGCTCTGGTCGCGTATGTCGACCATACCCTGAGGCGTGTATTCGATACATGTGCGGCCGACAAAGGTCTCGGGGTCGTCATATACGGGGCCCTGATGGCGCGGGGGCGAACCTGCGGCGAAGACCGTGACGCTGGCCGTAACCTTCATGCCGCGGCTGTGGGCGGCGTCGATGAAGTAGCGGAGATAGTCCCAGTCGCGGTCGACGGTAGTGCCGTCGATGGTTTTGAGTCGGGGAAGCAGGTCGCTGTTGTAGAGCACGTCGCCCTCGACGGGACGCACATCGACTACGATGCGGTTGAATCCCGCGCGGCACGCCTTGTCGAGATAGAAGTCGACGGAGTCGCGCACGGCAAAACGTTCGAAGTTGGCCGTGGCGTCGAACCACAGATACTTTGGTTTGCCTGCCGCCGCATGGGGGCGGTTGTCGCAGGCCGCAGCGGCCAGTGCCGCAAGAATGAGAATCAGAGCAAATCGTTTCATCGGGTAGTATGGATGGATAATATGTATATGTGTTCGCTATGTTGCCGGTTTCGGCCTCGGGCGCGATGGAAAAACATTCACGCCGTGCGTGTCGTTGCGGCATCGCACGGCGTGTCTCTTTCGTGTCGGGCGTTTGTCCCTGCGATGAAAACGCTGCCCGTTATTTTTCGGGCGCGATGCGGGCGAGCCAGTCGAGCGTGAGGCTCTGCCACAGTTCCCGATATCGGAACGACTCCTTGATGCCCCATCCGTGTCCGCCCTCGGGCAGGATATAGAGCGAGGCGGGTATTCCGGCCTGCTTCATGGCGTTGTACATCATGGTCGAGTTCTGTGGAGGCACGCCTCCGTCATCGTCCGAGAGGATGAATAGCGCGGGAGGGGTAGCCTTGTCGACAAGGCGTTCGACAGACCATTCGAGGCTCTGCTCCTCGGTGCGGTCGGCCCCGAGAAGGTTGTCGAAGGAGCCGCGGTGGCTCTTCTCCCCCGACGTTATGACGGGATAGAACAGAAGCATGAAGTCGGGACGCGGATCGCTCTGCGCATGGAGGTATTTGGCGAGTGCCCCTACGCCCGTTGCGGCGGCCAGATGCCCCCCGGCCGAGAATCCCATGATCCCCACCTGCCGTGCCTCCTGTTTGTGCGGATACTTCTCGCGCATGTATCGCAGGGCCTCGAGTGCATCCTCCGTCGGCACCTCGGGATGGCCGTTCGGCATGCGGTACTTGAGTACGGCGGCCGTGATGCCGTGCTGGGCGAACCAACGGCCCACGTCATCGCCCTCGTGGCTCATCGCCACGAGCCAGTAACCTCCGCCCGGACATACCACTACGGTCTGTCCCGTGGCCTGCCCCTCGGCGGGGCGGTAGATGTAGAGTACGGCCTCGGTGGTGTGCGAGATGCGTTTGCCCTCACCTGTCTGTTCGGGCTGTGTGATGGCGTTCGAGTGCGGGGCCGTGGCGTTGTCCCACAGCTTGACCTCGAGCGGCTCCTGCGCCGAGGCGCTTATCGCCGCGGCGGCCGCGACGGCCAGCATGACTGCAAGTTTCATGTCCGGAGGTTTTCTTCTGTTAAACTACCTATATTCCCGGATCCTATATTACCAGATTGATGATCTTGCCCGGCACGACGATCACCTTCTTGGGAGTCTTGCCCGCAAGCCACTTCTGTGCGGCTTCGGCCTTGACGATCGAGTCTTCGATCTGTGCGGCCGTGGCCGAGAGAGGATACTCCTGCTTGAAGCGCAGCTTGCCGTTTACCATGACGGGATATTCGAATGCGCTCTCCTCGAGATGCTTCTCGTCGAAGGTGGGGTACGAGGCGTCGAATACCGACCCTTCGTGACCCATCGTCTCCCAGAGCTCCTCGGCCAAGTGCGGCGCGAAGGGGGCTATAAGTACGGCCAGCGGTTCGAGCACGGCGCGCTTGCGGCACTGCCCCAGCTCGTTGAGGCATATCATGAATGCCGATACGGAGGTGTTGAACGAGAAGTTCTCGATATCCTCGCGCACCTTCTTGATTGTCTTGTGCAGGGTCTTCATCTCGGCGGCCGTAGGCTTCTCGTCCGTAAGGGCGAGCTCTCCGTCGCGGTCGAAGTAGAGACGCCAGAACTTGCGCAGGAACTTGTGTACGCCGTCTATGCCGTTCGTATCCCACGGCTTCGACTGCTCGATGGGGCCGAGGAACATCTCATACATGCGGAGCGTGTCGGCGCCGTAGTTCTCGACTATGTTGTCGGGGTTGACGACGTTGTACATCGACTTGGACATCTTCTCGATGGCCCAGCCGCAGATATACTTCCCGTCCTCGAGGATGAACTCCGCATCGGCGAATTCGGGGCGCCAGCGGCGGAAGGCCTCAAGGTCGAGCTGGTCGTTGCGGACGATGTTCACGTCGACGTGTATCTCCTGCGTCTGGTACTGCGAGCGCAGCCCCAGCGAGACGAACTTGTTGGTGCCGACGATGCGGTAGACGAAGTTCGAGCGACCCTGTATCATGCCTTGGTTGACGAGCTTCTTGAATGGCTCCTTCTCGCACACGTATCCCAGATCATAGAGGAACATGTTCCAGAAGCGTGAGTACATCAGGTGTCCCGTGGCGTGCTCGATACCTCCGACGTAGAGGTCGACGCTGCGCCAGTACTCGTCCGCCTGCTTTGATACGAGGGCCTTGTCGTTGTGCGGGTCCATGTATCGCAGGTAGTATGCCGACGATCCGGCAAATCCCGGCATCGTGGATAGCTCGAGCGGATATCCCTCCTCCGTAGTCCAGCCCTTCACACGTGCCAAGGGCGGTTCGCCCTGCTCCGTGGGGCCGAAGTTTTCGATCGGGGGCAGCTCCAGAGGCAGCTTGTCCTCCGGCAGGGGATATGCCGTGTCGCCCTTGTAGTATATGGGGAACGGCTCGCCCCAGTAACGCTGGCGCGAGAAGATGGCGTCACGCAGGCGGTAGTTCACAAGACGCTTGCCCAGATGGCGGCGTTCGATCTCGTCGAACATGGCGGGTATCGCCTCCTTGACATCCATGCCCGTGAGGAATCCCGAGTTGATCATGCGGCCGCTCTTGGCGTCGTACGACTCCTTCTCGATGTCGCCGCCCTCGACCACGGGGATGATCTCCAGTCCGAAGTGTCGTGCGAAGGCGTAGTCGCGCGAGTCGTGTGCCGGCACGGCCATGATGGCCCCCGTACCGTATCCCGCCAGCACGTAGTCCGATATGTAGATTGGGATCTGCTTGCCCGTGAAGGGGTTTATGGCGTACGAGCCCGTGGCCACGCCGCTCACGCGGCGCGTCTCGGCTATACGCTCACGCTCCGAACGCTTCTTCGTCTGCTCGATGTACTCCTCGACGGCGGCGCGGTTTTCGGGCGTCGTAAGCTCCGAAACCCACTCGTGCTCGGGCGCGATGACCATGAACGTCACACCGAAGATGGTGTCGGGGCGCGTGGTGAAGATCTCGAGCTTGCGGTCCGAGTCCTTGATGTCGAAGAAGACCTGCGCGCCGACCGAACGCCCGATCCAGTTGCGCTGGATCTCCTTGAGCGACTCGCTCCATTCGAGCGTATCCAGACCGTCAAGCAGCCGCTGGGCGTATGCCGTCACACGCAGCGACCACTGCTTCATGCGCTTCTGCTCGACGGGGTAACCTCCGCGTACCGACAGCCCGTCCTTCACCTCGTCGTTGGCCAGCACCGTTCCCAACTTGGGACACCAGTTGACCATCGTGTCGGCGCGGTAGGCCAGACGGTAGTTCTGCAGCACCTGCTCGCGGCGGGGCTCGTCCCACGAGGCCCACTGCTCGGCCGTGAACTCCATGTCGGTGGTGCAGGCGGCGTCGACGCCCTCGGTGCCGTGCGCGGCGAAGTGCTCCTCGAGTGCGCTTATGGGCATGGCCTTCTGCGCGCGGCGGTCATAGTAGTGGGCGTACATCTTAAGGAAGGCCCACTGCGTCCATTTATAGTATGCGGGGTCGCACGTGCGCACCTCACGGTCCCAGTCGAACGAGAATCCGATCTTGTCCAGCTGCTCGCGGTAGCGGGCGATGTTCTGCTCGGTTGTGACGGCGGGGTGCTGCCCCGTCTGTATGGCGTACTGCTCGGCCGGCAGACCGAAGGCGTCGTATCCCATCGGGTGCAGCACGTTGTATCCGCACAGACGCTTGTAACGTGCGTATATGTCCGATGCAATGTATCCCAGCGGGTGTCCCACATGCAGTCCCGCACCCGACGGGTAGGGGAACATGTCGAGGACATAATACTTGGGGCGGTTGGGGTCGATCTCGACGTGATAGGTGCGCCGCTCGACCCAGCGCTGCCGCCACTTGGATTCGATCTGCTTGAAATTGTAGTCCATTGTGTATATTGCTGTTTTGATATATATTCAACCGAGGAGCAAAGATATGCAAAAAACCCTTTTTTTGCACCTTAAAACCCGAAAATCGACCTTGCGCCACGGCTCTATGTGCACTTTGGCCGCCGCGCGGGACGCTTGCAGGCGCAGATGCCGGATCTGCACGGCGTAAGATACGGCGTGCATGCCGACGCGTTGTCCGAAGCAGACGGCCTATGCGCGAAGCGGCCGTCGGGCGTAGCGGGTTTATATGTTATGTATTGTGATTGGCGGGTGTGTGTCCGTATGGGGTATGTCGGACGGGTCAGTTGCGGGCCTGCTCGTGGAAGTCGGTATGGCCGCAATGGCGGCAGGTGCGGGTGACGACATATCTGTATATGCGCCGCCCGTTCTTGGTGACGGCGCCGTCGTCGTGGCGGCTGTGCGCCGTGTCGCGCATGGCGTGCAGGCGCCCGCAGCGGTCGCAGCGGCGGCCGAACAGAAGCACGGCCAGCAGCGGTGTGATTACGGATACGGGCAGCACTATGGCCAGAACCAGCAGCACAAGCTCTATCCCGCTGAGCGTGGCGACGAAATCCTCCAGATTGCGGTCTACCGAGCGGTCGGGGCGCGAGTGCTGTACGTCGGCGGCCTTGATCCGCATATCGGCGCCGGCACCGGCTCCAGCACGAATGCCGGCGCGGACGTCTGCTGCGGCCCGTATGTGTGTTGCCGCTCCGAGACCGAAGTGTCCGGGCGCGATGTGGCGCGACATGCGTACAAGCAGAGCGGCGGGAATATCGGTCGTATTGGTATGGTATGCGTTGATACGGTTTGCGCGTTGGGCCGATGCGTTTGCAATGCCCTGCTGCAGATGTAGGGAAATGAAAAAGCCGTACCGTGCCGAAGCGTGGACGGTCAGGGCAGACATCAAGGCCATGCCGGCAATGAGTGTCGGCATCAGTATGCGGAGCAGGTTCTTTTTCATCAGGCTCTTCAGGTGCGAATATGTTTCGGTGGCCGCCTGCGGCGGCATCGGCAAACGGCATGCCGAGGTTGGGGCGGCAGGACGTTCGGGCACTCCCTGAGGGGCGCTGAATGCAAATATAGGAAAATGTAAGCTCGAGAACAAAATTTAGAGACGAAAAAATAGCAATTTGCCGTGTGCCAGTATAACTTTTTTATGGTTTGCTTCCGTAAGCGTCCAGCCCGTGAAGGTGCCGTATCGCGGTTTGGCAGGGATAAAGTCCGGTCAATTAGCGTGTTTGCCATGCCGTGCGGCTGCCGTACCGCTCCGGACGGCGCGGCAGCCGTAGGAGCTGGCGCATGACGGCAGACGGCCGACGGCGGGCGCCGCGACAAGGAGTTTTAATGCGTTGAAAAATACCCTGTTTCCGATATATGTATAAATAAAACATTATAGTTTGTAGAAATGTATAAGCAAAAAGAATCGCTTTAGGCGTAAAATGCTGGAAAAAGCCGAAAAAAGATTGAGTCAAGTAGTGTTATTAAAAAAAATTGCTTACCTTTGCAATCCGTTTTGGACGTTTTTGGAAACGGAATTGATTAATTAACATTAAAGGACAAAAAGTTTTACAATGCCAACTATTCAACAGTTAGTAAGAAACGGTCGAGTAAGTCTGGAGGACAAGAGTAAGTCTCCGGCACTCGCAGCGTGTCCCCAGCGTCGCGGCGTATGTACGCGTGTGTACACTACGACCCCGAAGAAGCCTAACTCGGCTATGCGTAAGGTGGCGCGTGTAAGATTGACCAACGGCAAGGAGGTTAACGCCTATATCCCGGGCGAGGGCCACAACCTGCAGGAGCACTCAATCGTATTGGTACGCGGCGGTCGTGTAAAGGACCTGCCGGGTGTACGTTATCACTTGGTTCGCGGAGCCCTCGACTCGGCAGGTGTGGACGGACGCCGTCAGCGCCGCTCGAAGTACGGAGCAAAGCGCCCGAAGGCAGGAAAGGCAGCCCCCGGAAAGAAATAAACTCCCATAGTCAATCGTATTAACTACAAGAAATAAAATGAGAAAAGCTAAGCCAAGAAAGCGAATTCTACTTCCAGATCCCAAGTTCAACGATGTCGAGGTGACTCGTTTCGTGAACAACCTTATGCTGGATGGAAAGAAGAGTATTGCTTACACCATCTTCTACGACAGTCTGGAGCTGGTGAGCAAGAAGATGAAGGATGCTGATAAGTCTCCGCTGGAAATCTGGAAACAGGCTCTTGAGAATATCACACCCCAAGTCGAAGTAAAGTCGAAGCGTATCGGAGGTGCGACCTTCCAGGTTCCTATGGAGGTTAGACCGGAGCGCAAGATTTCGATTTCCATGAAAAACCTTGTCCTTTACTCACGCAAGCGCGCCGGTAAGTCTATGGCCGAGAAACTCGCAGCAGAGATAGTCGATGCCTACAATCAGCAGGGTGCCGCCTACAAGCGTAAGGAGGAGATGCACCGCATGGCTGAGGCGAACAAGGCATTCGCGCATTTCAGATTCTAATAAAGGTAACGTTAAATGGCAAGAGATCTTAACTATACTCGTAACATCGGTATCATGGCGCACATCGATGCCGGTAAGACGACCACCTCGGAGCGTATCCTCTTCTACACGGGTAAGACCCACAAGATCGGTGAGGTTCACGAGGGCGGCGCCACGATGGACTGGATGGTTCAGGAGCAGGAGCGTGGTATCACCATCACGTCGGCTGCAACCACCGCATTCTGGCACTATAAGGACAAGCAGTATCAGATCAACCTGATCGATACTCCGGGACACGTCGACTTCACGGTCGAGGTGGAGCGTTCGTTGCGCGTACTTGACGGCGCCGTTGCTACGTTCTGCGCTGTGGGCGGTGTCGAGCCCCAGTCGGAGACGGTATGGCGTCAGGCCGACAAATACCACGTACCCCGTATCGGTTACGTGAACAAGATGGACCGTACGGGCGCCGACTTCCTGTCGGTATGCGCCCAGATCAAGGAGCACTTCGGTGCTACGGCACTGCCGGTAGTGCTGCCCATCGGTTCGGAGGACAAGTTCGAGGGCTTGATAGACCTTATATATAATAATGCGATCTACTACTTCGACGACAAGACCGTCCGCGACAACTTCGTGCTGAAGGAGATCCCCGACAACATGAAGGCCGAGGCCGCCGAGTGGCGTTCGAAGCTCATCGAGGAGGTTGCCGCTACGGACGAGGCCCTGATGGAGAAGTTCTTCGAGGACCCCGATTCGATCACCGCCGACGAGCTTATCGCCGCAATCCGCAAGGCTACGATCAACATGACGCTCGTGCCCATGCTCTGCGGTTCGTCGTTCCACAACAAGGGTGTGCAGAAGCTGCTCGACTCGATCATCGCGTTCCTGCCCTCGCCGCTGGACGTACCCCCCGTCGAGGGTATCAACCCCAAGACCGAGGAGAAGGAGGTTCGCCACGCTACCATAGACGATCCCTTCTGCGGACTGGCATTCAAGATCGCAACCGATCCCTTCGTAGGCCGTCTGGCATTTGTCCGTGTATATTCGGGCGCACTGGACGCCGGTTCATACGTGCTGAACGCACGCAGCGGCAAGCGCGAGCGTATCAGCCGTCTGTATCAGATGCACGCCAACAAGCAGAACCCTCTGGAGAGAGTCGAGGCAGGTGATATCTGCGCCGCCGTCGGCTTCAAGGAGATCCGTACGGGTGATACGCTTACGGCCGAGAACGCACCTCTGGTACTCGAGCAGATGACCTTCCCCGAGCCTGTGATCGGTCTGGCCGTTGAGCCCAAGACCCAGAAGGATCTCGACAAGCTGGGCATCGCTCTGGCCAAGCTGGCAGAGGAGGATCCTACCTTCACGGTACGTACCGACGAGGAGACGGGTCAGACGATCATCAGCGGTATGGGTGAGCTTCACCTCGACATCATCGTCGACCGTCTGCGCCGCGAGTTCGGTGTGGAGATCAATCAGGGAGCACCGCAGGTTAACTACAAGGAGGCTCTTACCAAGACGGTTCAGCACCGTGAGGTATTCAAGAAGCAGACCGGTGGCCGCGGTAAGTTCGCCGACATCATCTTCGAGATCGGCCCCGCCGAGGACGGCAAGCCGGGTCTCACCTTCGTGGACGAGGTCAAGGGCGGAAATATCCCCAAGGAGTTCATTCCCGCCGTGCAGAAGGGCTTCGAGTCGGCTATGGCCAACGGCGCCCTCGCAGGCTACTCGATCGATTCGATGAAAGTTACGCTCAAGGACGGTTCGTTCCACCCTGTGGATTCGGATCAGCTCTCATTCGAGATCTGCGCCCGCAACGGTTTCCGTCAGGCTGCTCCCAAGGCCGGTTCGGTTATCATGGAGCCCATCATGTCAGTCGAGGTTGTTACGCCCGAGGAGAACATGGGTGACATCATCGGCGACCTGAACAAGCGCCGCGGCCAGATTCAGGGCATGGAGTCGAAGGGTACGGCCCGCGTCGTTAAGGCTATGGTGCCGCTGTCGGAGATGTTCGGCTACGTGACCGTGCTGCGTACGATCTCGTCGGGACGCGCTACGTCGTCGATGGAGTTCTCGCACTTCGAGGAGGTTCCCGCAAACCTCGCCAAGGAGATCATCGAGAAGAGCGGAAAGCGTAAGGATTTAGAATAATAACGAGTTAAAATATGAACCAGAAAATTAGAATCAAACTCAAGTCTTTCGACCACAACTTGGTTGACAAGTCGGCCGAGAAGATCGTGAAGACGGTGAAGTCAACGGACGCCATGGTAAGCGGTCCGGTGCCCCTGCCCACGAAGAAGCAGATTTTTACGGTCAACCGCTCGACCTTCGTCAACAAGAAGGCGCGTGAGCAGTTCCAGTTCTGCACCTTCAAGCGTATCATCGACATCTACTCGTCAACGCCCAAGACCATCGACGCGCTGATGAAGCTGGAGCTTCCTTCGGGAGTGGAGGTCGAGATCAAGGTTTGATAACGACAGGCACGTGCGGGGCGCGGCAAAAGGCGACGCCCCGCCGACGTGCGTTTTCCGCGAGGAGATATTTACGAACGAAAATATAGACTCAAGAAGACAAATCACTTTATTCAACAAACGTAATTCGACAGAAAAATGTCAGGACTAATTGGAAAGAAGATCGGAATGACTTCCGTTTACAGTGCCGAGGGTAAGAACATACCATGCACTGTCATTGAGGCTGGTCCGTGTGTAGTTACGCAAATTAAGACGGTCGAGAAGGATTCGTATGAGGCCGTTCAGGTTGCCTATGACGACAAAAGTGAAAAACACACCAGCAACAGTTTGTTAGGTCACTTCAAGAAGGCCGGCACTACCCCCAAGCGCAAGATGGCTGAGTTCAAGGGTATGCCCGAAGTGAACCTCGGTGATACTCTCACGGTCGACATGTTCTCGGAGGAGGACTGGGTAGACGTTACGGGGATCTCGAAGGGTAAGGGCTTTCAGGGCGTAGTAAAGCGTCACGGTTTCGGCGGTGTCGGCGGCCAGACTCACGGTCAGCACAACCGTCAGCGTAAGCCGGGTTCGCTGGGTGCGTCGTCTTATCCGTCGCGTGTGTTCAAGGGCAAGCGTTTGGCCGGACGCATGGGCGGCGATCAGGTTAAGGTCGTTAACCTGAAGGTATTGAAGATTATTCCCGAGAACAACCTCATTCTGGTGAAGGGTTCGATTCCCGGGGCAAAAGGTGCTTATTTAACAATTGAGAAGTAGTATGGAATTAGCTGTTTATAACACACAAGGACAAGAGACCGGACGCAAGGTAGTCCTTTCGGATGCGGTCTTCGGCGTGGAGGCTAATGACCACGCTATCTATCTCGACGTGAAGCAGTATCTGGCCGATCAGCGTCAGGGTACGCACAAGTCGAAGCAGCGTAACGAGGTAGCTGGATCGACGCGCAAGCTCAAGCGTCAGAAGGGTACCGGCGGCGCACGTTGCGGCAGCATCAAGTCACCGCTGTTCCCGGGAGGCGGCCGCGTATTCGGTCCCGTACCCCGCGACTACAGCTTCAAGCTCAACAAGAAGCTCAAGCGTCTGGCACGCCGCAGCGCCCTGACCTACAAGGCTCAGGCCGGCGCTATCACGGTAGTCGAGTCGCCGTCGCTCGAGGCCCCGAAGACCAAGCAGGTCGAGGCCATGACCAAGGCCCTGAAGGTGGCCGACAAGAAGGTGCTTCTGGTACTGCCCGAAGGCAATGCAAACCTTCAGCTGTCATGCCGCAACATCCCCTCTGTAAAGCCTATTCTGGCCGCCAACATCAACACCTATGAGGTGATGAATGCCAACGTGCTGGTAATGGTCGAGGGCGCGGAGAACGTATTGAATGTAATGTTAGCTTAAAAACGCAAGAGAGATGGAAATTATAATTAAGCCTATTTTGACCGAGAAGATGACGATTCAGGGCGAAAAACTGAACCGCTACGGTTTTATCGTCGACGTTAGAGCTAACAAGCTGCAGATCCGCAACGCGGTGGAGCAGATGTACAACGTCGTGGTGACGGATGTCAACACCATCAACTACATGGGCAAGCTCAAGAGCCGCTACACGAAGGCGGGCCTTCTGGAGGGCCGCGCCAACAACTTCAAGAAGGCCGTTGTCACCTTGAAGGATGGAGACAAGATAGATTTTTACAGTAATATCTAACAGACATGGCAGTAAGAAAGTTTAAGCCGGTAACAGCCGGTACGAGACATAAGATCATAGGCGCTTTCGACGAGATCACTTGCACGACGCCTGAAAAGTCGTTGCTCAGTGCCAAGAAGAGCACGGGCGGACGTAACAATACGGGTAAGATGACCATGCGCTATATCGGCGGAGGTCACAAGCAGATGTATCGTAACGTCGACTTCAAGCGCTCGAAGGACGGTATTGCCGCAACTGTAAAGACTATCGAGTACGACCCGAACCGTACGGCACGCATCGCTCTGGTGGTGTACGCCGACGGCGAGAAGAGCTATATCCTCGCTCCGAATGGCCTTCAGGTAGGCCAGACGGTCATGAGCGGCGCAGGCGTAGCCCCCGAAGTCGGAAACACTCTGTTCCTGAGCGAAATACCTCTGGGAACCGTAGTACATAACATTGAACTCTACCCCGGTCAGGGTGCTGCGATGGCACGTTCGGCCGGTTCGTATGCTCAGCTTCTGGCACGCGAAGGAAAATTCGCTATCATCAAGTTGCCTTCAGGCGAGACTCGTATGGTACTCGTAACTTGCCGCGCTACGATAGGCGTGGTATCGAACGTCGATCACAACCTCGAGAGCTCGGGCAAGGCCGGCCGCAAGCGTTGGCTCGGTCGCCGTCCGCGTAACCGTGGCGTCGTGATGAACCCTGTTGATCACCCGATGGGTGGCGGTGAAGGCCGTGCTTCGGGAGGTCACCCGCGTTCGCGTAAGGGATTGTTGGCTAAGGGTTATAAGACTCGTAACCCGAAGAAGACGACCTCGAAGTTCATTATTTCAAGAAAGAAAAAATAATTAAATAGAGTATCATAATGAGCCGTTCATTAAAAAAAGGACCATTCATCGACCCCAAACTTGAGGCGAAGGTAGTCGCACAGGCCGAGGGGAACAAGAAGACTGTCATCAAGACTTGGTCGCGCGCAAGTATGATTTCGCCTGACTTCGTCGGTCAGACGATAGCTGTCCACAACGGAAATAAGTTCATTCCCGTATACGTAACCGAGAATATGGTGGGTCACAAGTTGGGCGAGTTCGCTCCGACCCGCAATTTCCGTGGTCATGCAGGTAACAAGAAAAAATAGTAGACAATGGGTTCAAGAAAAGCAATAAGAGCCGAGAAATTAAAGGCTGAAAAGAAGCAGAAGGCTATCGCCGTTATGCGCGATTGCCCGACCTCACCGCGCAAGATGCGTCTGGTTGCCGACATCATTCGCGGCGTAGAGATCAACAAGGCGCTGGGTATTCTTCGCTACTCGAAGAAGGAGGCGTCGATAAGAATGGAGAAGCTCCTCAAGTCGGCAATCGCCAACTGGGAGGCCAAGAACGAGGGCGAGCGTCTGGAGGACGTAACGCTGTGCGTCAAGGAGATCATGGTCGACGGCGGCCGTATGCTCAAGCGCATACAGGCAGCACCTCAGGGCCGTGCTCACCGTATCCGCAAGCGTTCGAACCATGTGACCATCGTAGTAGACAAAATGGTAACCGCAGAAAACAACTAAGCAAATGGGACAGAAAGTAAATCCAATAGCAAACCGTCTTGGTATCATCAAGGGTTGGGATTCCAACTGGTATGGTGGTAAGGATTTCTCAGAGAAATTGGTAGAAGACGCTAAGATCCGCAAGTACTTGAATGTCCGTTTGGCCAAGGCAAGCATCTCGCGCATCATCATCGAGCGCACGCTCAAGCTGGTTACGGTGACCATCTCTACGGCACGTCCGGGCATCATCATCGGCAAGGGCGGTCAGGAGGTCGACAAGCTGAAGGAGGAGTTGAAGAAGCTCACCGGCAAGGAGATCCAGATCAACATCTTCGAGGTGAAGCGTCCCGAGGTAGACGCCGTTATCGTAGCTAACAACATCGCCCGCCAGCTGGAGGGCCGCGTATCATACCGCCGCGCCGTGAAGACGACCATCGCATCGACGATGCGTATGGGCGCCGAGGGTATCAAGGTACAGGTATCGGGCCGTGTGGGCGGCGCCGAGATGGCCCGCAGCGAGATGATGAAGGAGGGACGTATTCCTCTTCACACGTTCCGCGCCGATGTGGACTACTGCCTCGCCGAGGCACTGACGAAGGTCGGTATTCTCGGAGTAAAGGTATGGATCTGCCACGGTACGGTATACGGCAAGCGCGATCTGTTCGAGATACAGGGAGCCTCGTCGCAGCAGGGCGGCGCACCGCAGCACCGCGGCGGCAAGGGCGCTCCCCGCAAGAGACGTAATAACAACAGTAAGTAGGACCTTTTAAAGCGAAAAAACAGTTATGTTACAGCCAAAAAAGACCAAGTTTAGAAGAATGCAGAAGGGTCGTATGAAGGGTTTCGCTCAGAGAGGAAACCAACTTGCATACGGTTCTTTCGGAATCAAGGCACTTGAGGCGACGTGGATCACCGGTCGCCAGATCGAGGCGGCCCGTCAGGCCATCACCCGATATATGAAGCGTGAAGGTCAGATCTGGATCCGCATCTTCCCCGACAAACCCATCACGAAGAAGCCCGCGGAGGTACGTATGGGTAAAGGTAAGGGTAATCCTGAAGGATTCGTAGCTCCCGTAACGCCGGGACGCGTACTGTTCGAGGCCGAGGGCGTGCCCTTGGAGGTAGCACAGGAGGCACTTCGTCTTGGCGCGCAGAAGCTGCCTATCACGACCAAGTTTATCGTGCGCCGCGATTATGTTGAATAATCCCTTAAACAGAGAAAGAGATGAAAAGTGCTGAAATAAAGGATATGTCGGTGCAGGACCTGCAGGAGCGCATCGAGGCCGAGAAGGCAAAGCTCGCGTCGTTGAAGGTGCAGCATGCGGTTTCGCCGGTCGAGAATCCTTCGATCATAAAGAAATCCCGCAGAGATATAGCTCGAATGCTGACAATTCTGCGTCAAAAGAACCCTAAATGTTAATTACCACTATGGAAAGAAATCTTAGAAAAGAGCGCATCGGGTTGGTTGTCAGCAACAAAATGGATAAGACCATTGTGGTTGCGGTAGCGCGTAAGGTTAAGCATCCGATCTATGGCAAGTTCGTGAACAAAACTACGAAGTTCGTAGCCGAGTGCACCGACGAGAGCGTAAAGGAGGGCGATACCGTCCGCATCATGGAGACCCGCCCCCTGAGCAAGACGAAGCGTTGGAGATTAGTACAAATCATTGAAAGAGCTAAGTAGTTATGATACAGCAAGAAAGTAGATTAGTGGTAGCTGACAACAGCGGAGCAAAGGAGGTTCTTTGCATCCGTGTGCTTGGCGGAACGAAGCGCCGCTACGCATCTATCGGCGACAAGATCGTCGTAGCTGTGAAGAGCGCCAGCCCGTCGGGCGACGTAAAGAAGGGAGCCGTTTCGAAAGCGGTTGTAGTAAGAACGACCAAGGAGATCCGTCGTACCAACGGTTCGTACATACGTTTCGACGACAATGCCGTAGTGCTCCTGAACAATCAGGGCGAGATGCGCGGCACGCGAATCTTCGGTCCCGTGGCACGTGAGCTTCGTGACCAGTATATGAAGATCATTTCGTTGGCACCTGAAGTATTGTAATCAAAAAACGAAGTAAAAGATGTCAGTCAAATTACATATCAAGAAGGGAGATATGGTTTACGTCAACGCGGGCGACAACAAGGGTCAGCAGGGTAAGGTACTCGAGGTTGATCCTTCGAAGCAGCGCGCTATTGTCGAGGGCGTGAACCTTTGCAAGAAGGCAACCAAGCCCAATGCCAAGAATCCCCAAGGTGGAATCGTGGAGCAGGAGGCCCCGATCCACATCTCGAATCTGCAGGTGCTCGATCCGAAGAGCGGCAAGCCTACTCGTATCGGCCGCAAGGCGGATGCCAAAGGAAAATTAGTTCGTTACGCTAAAAAGTCAGGAGAGGAGATCAAATAATGGCATACGTACCAACACTCAAAACGCAGTACAAGGAGCAGATAGTTCCTGCTCTGATGAAGGAGTTTGGCTACACCAGCGTAATGCAGTGTCCCAAGCTCGAGAAGATCGTGATCAATCAGGGTATGGGTCAGGCCGTGTCGGATAAGAAGCTTATCGACGTGGCTCAGGCCGAGCTGACGCAGATCACGGGTCAGAAGGCAGTTCAAACCAAGTCGCGCAAGGATATTTCGAACTTCAAGTTGCGTCGCGGTATGCCTATCGGCGTGCGTGTCACGCTTCGCCGCAACCGCATGTACGAGTTCTTGGAGCGTCTGATCGCCGTGGCACTGCCGCGTATCCGCGACTTCAAGGGTATCAACGAGAAGTTCGACGGCAGCGGTAACTACACGCTGGGTATCAGCGAGCAGATCATCTTCCCCGAGATCGATATCGACAAGATCACGAAGATCTTCGGCATGGAGATCACTTTCGTCACGACGGCACAGAGCGACGAGGAGGGTTATGCCCTTCTGCGCGAGTTCGGCCTTCCTTTCAAGAACGCTAAAAAGAACCAATAGGTATGGCAAAAGAATCAATGAAGGCACGCGAGGTAAAGCGTGTGAAACTTGCAAACCGTTATGCCCACAAGCGTGAGGAGATTGCAGCCAAGGTTAAGAGCGGCGAGATGGATCACGAGGAGGCGTGGATAGCACTCTCGAAGCTGCCGCGTAACTCGAATCCCATACGCCAGCACAACCGTTGCAAGCTGACGGGCCGCCCGAAGGGTTATATGCGTCAGTTCGGCATCAGCCGTATCCAGTTCCGCGAGATGGCCTCGAAGGGCCTCATCCCGGGTGTAAAGAAGGCAAGCTGGTAGTAGACAGATAGCGTGGGAGTGCGACGTGAGGTCGCACTCCGCACGCGTTTTTTCGATGTGTGGAAGAGCTGCGGCTCTGACCCCATCGATACAACTTCCCGGAAGACCATTTTTCGGAGGGTGCCTATATTAAAAGGCAGGGAGCGGAAAGCAGAGAGCTGAGGGCAGAGAGCTGAGAGCGCAGGGAGCAGAGGGGAGAGAGCAGAGAGCGCAGGGAACAGAGGGGAGAGAGCAGAGAGCAGAGAGCGCAGGAGGCAGGAAGTCGGAAGCGGAGTGCAGGAGAGCAGGAAGCAAGGAGCGGAGAGCAGGAAGCGGAGAGTTTGATGCATGAGTGGATAACTGGACGCTGAGTGCATAAAGCAGGAAGCGGAGAGTTTGAAGCGGAGTGCAGGAAGCAGGAAGCAGGAAGCAGATAGCAGATAGCAAGAGGCTGGCGGCATGTGTATGTTGCGCATGACGTCATGTTAAACCTGAATGGTGCCCGTGATACGACTGTATGGCGTATCCAAGAGAAGGTCTTCTATACGGATGCAGAATCCCGAGTAATCCGGTATCCGACATTGAGGAAAGTGCCGCCGCAAGGGCGGTAACTTCTCGGTGGCGGGCCGTTGGAAAGGGTTAGGCATCGAGTTACGCAGCCCGAGGCCGGCCGCTATGGCGGTGCGGTTGTCCCCACGGCGGACGATCATTACGGACAGGGGCGACATGGTTGTGGCTGACCCGCGCGTGGAGCGCGGTGCCGGTTGCGACTTTTGTCGTTGTCGGCATTCGGATGCTCCGAAGCCGGCGCTTCGGGCCAATTTTGCGCAAAAAACCGTATAATCGCTTAAATATTAAAGCTAAGAAGCGATTTTTCGGAATTTTATGCGTATATTTGCGCGCATTGTCGCGCGGGTAGCCTTGCAAAGGCTTTATATGACCCGCGTTGCAGCGCCCCCGAAAGGGGTAAAACAGTGTAGGAAAAACCTTTTAGTATTAATTTTTAACTTTTAATTCATTATGACAGATCCAATCGCGGATTTTCTAACTCGAATTAGAAACGCAGTGAAAGCCAACCACAAAGTGGTTGAAGCTCCTGGCTCAAAAATTAAGCAGGAAATAACCAAGATCCTCTACGAGCAGGGCTACATTCTGGCCTACAAGTTCGACACCAACGAGAAGGGTCACCCCACCATCAAGATCGCGCTTAAGTGGGACGCAGCTACCAAGACCAACGCCATCAAGGACCTGAAGCGTATCAGCCGTCCGGGTCTTCGCCGTTATGCGTCGGTATCGGAGATGCCCCGCGTACTGAACGGTCTGGGTATCGCCATCCTCTCGACGTCGAAGGGTATCATGACCGATGCCAAGGCTCGCAAGGAGAACGTCGGCGGCGAGATCCTCTGCTACGTATACTAACAGCCGAGGAGCGCAAGGGTATAAACCTGAGGGGCAGAGTGTGAGGCCGTGATCCGAGGGGCCGAAAGCAGTGAGGAAGACCGGAAGCAAGGAGTAGACCGAGAGGTAAGAACCGAGTTGAAGCCGGGAACCGAGGGGACGATCCAAAAGCGGTTGGAACCCCGAAAGTGAGGAACCGAGCTTAAGGCCGTGATTCGAGAGAATGAAAACGGGGGCACGCAGAGATAGCCGGTGAAGGTAAGGCCCGAGCGCAAAGATGTAACCTGAAAGAAAAGAAATTCACTAACAAAACAAACAGAAACAATGTCAAGAATTGGTAAATTACCTGTAATCTTGCCGGCGGGAGTGACCGTAGAGGTAACGCCCGATAACACGGTATTGGTGAAAGGGCCACTTGGGACACTGAGTCAGAAGGTTGATTCAGACATTAAGGTCGAGGTCGGAACGCACACCGACGCTCACTCGGGCAAGCAGGAGCCTGCCGTCATCGTGAGCCGTCCCACCAACCAGCCCCGTCACCGTTCGCTGCACGGACTCTATCGTGCACTGATCAACAACATGGTCATCGGCGTATCGAAGGGCTACGAGATCAAGCAGGAGCTCGTAGGTGTGGGCTACAAGGCCGAAGTTAAGGGCAACATCCTCGAGATGAGCCTCGGCTACTCTCACGACACGGCGTTGATGCTTCCTCCCGAGATCAAGGCTACGGCCGTAACGGAGAAGAAGGGCAACCCGATCATTACGCTCAAGAGCATCGACAAGCAGCTCATAGGTCAGGTAGCGGCCAAGATCCGCTCGCTGCGCAAGCCGGAGCCTTATAAGGGTAAGGGTATCAAGTTCGTAGGCGAGGCACTGCGTCGCAAGGCCGGCAAGTCAGCTTCTAAATAGTTAAAACAAGTCAAGCGTTATGTCATTGAATAAGATAGAAAGAAGAGAGAGGATCAAGATGCGTATCCGTAAGATCGTGAACGGAACGCCCGAGCAGCCTCGCATGACTGTATTCCGCAGCAACAAGCAGATCTACGTACAGTTTATTGATGACCTCGCCGGTGTAACTCTGGCCACGGCTTCTTCGCTCGACAAGGAGATCGCTGCCGAGACGGCAGGCAAGACCAAGAGCGAGGTGGCGGCTATGGTAGGCAAGTTGGCGGCCCAGCGCGCCGTCGAGAAGGGAATCTCGACCGTGTCGTTCGACCGTAACGGCTACCTCTATCACGGAAGAATCAAAATGTTAGCCGACGCCGCTCGCGAGGGTGGACTTAAATTCTAATCGATATGTCAAATACCAACATAAAGAAAGTTCGTACAAGCGACCTCGAGCTCAAGGACAGGCTCGTCAGCATCAACCGCGTCACGAAGGTGACCAAGGGAGGTCGTACATTCAGCTTTTCGGCCATCGTGGTTGTAGGTAACGAGAATGGTGTTGTAGGCTACGGCCTTGGCAAGGCATCGGAGGTTACGTCAGCGATCGCCAAGGGCGTAGAGGATGCAAAGAAGAATCTGGTGAAGGTTCCCGTGATCAACGGAACGATCCCCCACAAGCAGGAGATGCGCTTCGGCGGCTCGCTGGTGATGATACGTCCGGCCGCCCCCGGTACGGGTATCATAGCCGGAGGTGCCATGCGTGCCGTTCTGGAGTCTGTCGGCGTTAAGAACGTGCTTGCGAAGAGCAAGGGTTCGTCGAACGCCCACAACCTCGTGAAGGCAACGGTAGCGGCACTGTGCGAGCTGCGTGATGCACGCAGCGTGGCTCAGGCTCGCGGCATATCAATGAACAAGGTGTTTAACGGTTAAAAAGCGCAACAGGATGGCAAAATTGAAAATCACTCAGGTTCGCAGCCGTATCGGCGCCTCGTCACAGCAGCGCAAGAATCTCGACGCGCTGGGTCTTCACAGGATCCACCAGAGTGTCGAGCATGAGGATTCGGCTATCATCAAGGGTATGCTCGAGCGCGTAAAGCACCTCGTTGTGATCGAGCAGGTAAAGTAAGTTTAACGATTAAAGATTGAATTCAATATGGAACTCAATAACTTAAAGCCCGCCAAGGGGTCGACGCATCACGACAAGCGCGTTGGCCGCGGAGCCGGCTCGGGCCGCGGCGGCTACTCGACGCGCGGTCTGAAGGGCGCCAAGTCGCGTTCGGGATACTCACGCAAGTTGGGATTCGAGGGCGGACAGATGCCGTTGCAGCGTCGTCTTCCCAAGTTCGGATTCAAGAATCTGAAGAGAGTAGAGTTTAAGCCTATCAACCTTTCGGCGTTGGAGGCTCTGGCTGAGAAGAAGTCGCTTACGGCGATTTCGGTCGATACGCTGGTGGAAGCCGGATTCGTTTCGTCGAACGACAAGGTTAAGATTTTGGGCAACGGATCTCTTTCGAAGGCACTGACGGTTACGGCCCACGCCTTCTCGAAGAGCGCCGAGGCAGCCATCGCGGCCGCCGGCGGCAGTGTTGAAAAGTTGTAACCTAAAAACGTCGACTCGATATGAACGGTTATATGATTGTTGGCATAGTGGTAGTGGTCATCATCGTGCTGCTGCTGGCTACCAACAAGAAACTCATCGAAACACTCAAGAACATATACAAGATCGAGGAGCTGCGCAAGCGTATACTCTATACGCTGGGTCTGCTTCTGGTATTCCGTCTGGGTTGTTTTGTGGTAATACCGGGTATCAATCCCAACGCTTTGGGCGCGGATTCGGCCTTGGCTGACCAGATGAACAGCAACACCCTGCTGGGTCTGCTGGACGTATTCTCGGGAGGTGCATTCGCCAATGCCGCCATCTTCGCTCTGGGTGTGATGCCGTATATCACCGCGTCGATCATCATCCAGCTTCTGGGTATCATGGTTCCGGCCGTGCAGAAGCTGCAGAAGGAGGGTGAGAGCGGCCGCCGCAAGATGAACCAGTGGACGCGTCTGCTCACCATCGTAGTGCTGTGCCTTCAGGGTCCGGCCTACGTTGCCAACCTCTATGCCCGTATGCCCGAGGCGTTCGTCTACGGAGGAACGTTCCTCTTCTTCGCCTACGCCACCGTCATCCTCATCGCAGGTACGATGTTCACGATGTGGCTCGGCGAGAAGATCACCGACAAGGGTATCGGCAACGGAATCTCGCTCATCATCATGATCGGTATCGTGGCACGTCTGCCTCAGGCTCTGCTGGCCGAGTTCTCGGCCCGTGTGAGCACCTCGACGGGTAGCCTGATCATGTTCGTGGTGGAGCTTGTGATCTTGTTCCTTGTGTTCATGGTCACGATAGCTGTGGTGCAGGCCGTCCGCAAGGTGCCTGTACAGTATGCCAAGCGTGTTATCGGTAACAAGCAGTACGGCGGCGTACGTCAGTACATCCCGCTGAAGATGAATGCGGCAAACGTCATGCCCATCATCTTCGCGCAGGCGCTGATGTTCATCCCGATGCTGATCCCCGGATTGCAGGGCGCGTTCTCTAACATTCAGGGATTCTGGTACAATTTCACACTGGCAGTGCTGGTGATCGCCTTCACCTATTTCTACACGGCGATTATCATCAACCCTCAAATGATGGCCGAGGACATGAAGCGCAACGGCGGCTTTATCCCGGGCGTAAAGCCGGGCAAGCAGACGGTGAACTACATCGACACCATCATGACGAGAATCACCCTTCCGGGTTCTATCTTCCTCGCGCTGGTATCAATACTTCCGGCGCTGGCGATGAAGTTCCTCGGCGTGCAGCAGCACTTTGCCTACTTCTACGGCGGTACGTCGCTGTTGATCATGGTAGGTGTGATCCTCGACACTCTGAAGCAGATTGAGAGCTACCTGCTGATGCGTCACTATGACGGTCTGATGAAGACGGGACGCATTCAGGGTCGTTATTAACGGAGCTTCCGCAAAAGGACGGAAGCGCCTCGATTGTAAAGAACAAAGTCAGTGAAACGCATCCGCATGGTGCGGGTGTGAAGAATACGTAACTAAGATGATTCATCTGAAAACGGACGAAGAGATCGAAATCCTGCGCGAGAACAACATTCTGGTCAGCCGCACGCTGGCCGAGGTGGGACGCCACATGCGCCCCGGCATCACGACGCGCGAACTGGATAAGATAGCCGAGGATTTTATCCGTGCGAACGGAGCCATCCCGGCGTGTCTGGGGTATGAGGGCTATCCGGCCGCGACCTGCATATCCGTGAACGATCAGGTCGTACATGGCATACCGTCGGATCGTGTCATCAAGGAGGGCGACATAGTCTCGGTTGATTTGTGTACGCTTTTGAAGGGGTTTGTTGGTGATTCGGCATATACGTTTGCCGTAGGCGAAGTCAGTGAGGAGGCAAAGCGGCTTCTGGCAGTCACCAAAGAAGCTCTTTATAAGGGTACGGCACAGGCCAAGGCGGGAAATCGCGTGGGCGATATCTCGGCGGCGGTGCAGGAGTACGTCGAAAGCTTCGGCTACGGCGTAGTACGCGAACTCGAGGGTCACGGTTTGGGGCGACACATGCACGAAGCCCCCGGTGTACCCAACTACGGAGCTCGCGGCAGAGGACCCCTTCTGAAAGAGGGTATGGTCATCTGTATAGAACCGATGATAACGATGGGCAGCAAGTCGGTGGTCTTCGAGCGGGACGGTTGGACCGTCCGCACGCGCGACCATAAGCCTGCGGCACATTTCGAATTTGCCGTTGCGATCCGTCACAACGGGCCCGACGTATTGACCGACTTTAATATAATCGAACAGGCACTTAACAACTAAGTAGAGGCTCTATGGCAAAACAAACTGCTATTGAACGGGACGGAACGATCATCGAGGCGTTGTCGAACGCCATGTTCCGTGTCGAATTGGATAACGGACACGTTATCACGGCCCACATCTCGGGGAAGATGCGTATGCACTACATCAAGATCCTTCCCGGCGATAAGGTCAAAGTGGAGATGACCCCCTACGATTTGAGTAAGGGTCGCATATCCTTTAGGTACAAATAATCAGATTGCTTGAAAAGTCATGAAAGTAAAAGCATCAATCAAGAAGCGTAGCGAGGATTGCAAGATCGTGAAGCGCAAGGGAAAGCTCTACGTCATCTGCAAGAAGAATCCCAAGTTCAAGATGCGCCAAGGGTAATGTTCAAAAGATTAATTAAAGAAAGGAATTTATGGCACGTATAGTAGGTGTAGATTTACCTAAAAACAAGCGGGGCGAGATAGGCCTGACCTATATTTACGGTATAGGCCGCAGCACGGCCCGCAAGATTCTTGACAAGTCAGGGATCTCGTACGACGTAAAAGTAAACGACTGGACCGACGAGCAGGTCGGCGCAATCCGTTCGGCCATAGCCGAGATGGGCATCAAGGTGGAGGGCGAGTGCCGTTCGATGGTGCAGCTCAACATCAAGCGCCTGATGGATATCGGTTGCTATCGCGGCATCCGTCACCGTCTGGGACTTCCGGTACGCGGACAGAGCACCAAGAACAATGCCCGTACGCGTAAGGGCCGCAAGAAGACGGTAGCAAACAAGAAAAAGGCAACGAAGTAATAAATAGAGAGTTATGGCAAAGAAAACTGGAACGGTCAAGAAGAAGGTTGTCAAAGTGGGTGCCGTTGGTATGGCTTTCGTACACTCGACTTTCAACAACGTAATAATCACTATCACCAACGAGGTCGGCGAGGTAATCAGCTGGTCATCGGCCGGTAAGATGGGATTCCGCGGTTCTAAGAAGAATACTCCCTATGCAGCGCAGACGGCAGCGGCCGATTGCGCGAAGGTTGCCTACGATATGGGACTTCGCAAGGTGAAGGTCTATGTCAAGGGTCCGGGTCAGGGCCGCGAGAGTGCCGTGCGCACCATCCACGGAGCAGGTATCGAGGTTATGGAGATCATCGACGTAACTCCGCTGCCGCACAATGGCTGCCGTGCTCCCAACCGTCGTCGCGTATAGTGTGCATTAGGTTGAGAGAGGACCTGAATAGACTTTTAGTTAAAGCGTTTTAAAAAGTTAAAAACAATGGCAAGATATATAGGACCTAAATCGAAGATCGCCCGTAAGTTCGGCGAAGCTATCTATGGTGCGGACAAAGTTCTTGAGAAGAGGAACTTCCCTCCCGGCCAGCACGGTCTTGCTCGCAAGCGCAAGAAGAACTCGGAGTATGGCGAGCAGCTCAGCGAGAAGCAGAAGGCCAAGTACACCTACGGAATTCTGGAGAAGCAGTTCGCCCGCACGTATGAGGCAGCAGCCCGTATGGGCGGTATCACGGGTGAGAACCTGTTGAAGCTTCTGGAGTGCCGTCTGGACAATGTAGTATACCGTCTGGGCATCGCGCCGACGCGTGCGGCAGCCCGTCAGCTGGTATCGCACCGTCACATCTGCGTCAACGGTGAGGTAGTAAACGTCCCGTCGTACTCGCTTCGCGTGGGCGACGTGGTTTCGGTACGCGAGAAGTCAAAGAGCTTGGAGGTAATAACGTCGGCAGTAGCAGGCTCGTCACGCAGCCGTTACGCATGGCTCGAGTGGGACGGCGCCACGATGAGCGGCAAGCTTCTGCAGAAACCCGAACGTGAGGAGATTCCGGAGAACATCAAGGAACAGCTGATCGTCGAGCTGTACTCGAAGTAGTAATTAATACAAATTCAATAATTTATGGCAATATTAGCATTCCAGAAACCTGAAAAGGTTATTATGCTCGAAGCCACCGCGTCGTTCGGAAAATTCGAGTTCCGGCCGCTGGAACCCGGCTTCGGTATGACAGTCGGCAACGCTTTGCGACGCGTTTTGCTCTCATCGTTGGAGGGTTATGCAATTACGACCGTAAAGGTAGCCGGAGTGAACAATGAGTTTGCCGCTATTCCGGGAGTGATGGAGGGTATGATGGATATCATCCTGAAGCTCAAGCAGATCCGTTTTTTGCGCACGGTAGACAATCAAGATTTTGAGAAGGTTACCGTCAACGTAGCGGGTGTCACGGAGCTTACCGCAGGATATATCTCGAATTACCTGTCATCATTCAAGGTTCTGAATCCCGATCTTGTAATCTGCCATCTTGCGCCGGGTACGAAGATGCAGATCACGCTGACGATCGGCAAGGGCCGCGGATATGTGCCTTCTGAAGAGAACGCCCCCGCCGAGAAGGAGATGGACGTTCTTCCCATCGACTCGATCTTCACGCCCATCAAGAACGTGAAGTATTCGATCGAGGATTACCGTGTGGAGCAGAAGACCGACTACGAAAAGTTGAATTTGGAGATTACTACCGATGGTTCAATCCATCCCAAGGAGGCTCTGAAGGAGGCCGCCAAGATTCTTATCCAGCACTTCATGCTCTTCTCGGACGAGAAGATCACCATCAACATGGACGACAACAGCGACAACGACACGCTTGACGACGAGGCATTGCGCATGCGTCAGTTGTTGAAGACGAAGCTTTCGGATCAGGATCTGAGCGTACGCGCCCTGAATTGCCTGAAGGCGGCGGATGTCGATACAGTCGGCGACCTTGTGAAGCTGAACCGCAACGATCTGTTGAAGTTCCGCAACTTCGGCAAGAAGTCGCTCACGGAGCTGGACGAGCTGCTGGCATCACTTAACCTTAAGTTCGGAATGGACGTATCAATCTACAAACTTGATAAAGACTAATTATGAGACACAATAAGAATTTCAATCACCTCGGCAGGAAGGCGGGCCACCGCAAGGCGTTGCTGTCGAACATGGCCTCGTCGCTGATTCTGCACAAGCGCATCGAGACCACCGTAGCCAAGGCTAAGGCTGTACAGCAGTTCGTGGAGCCTCTGGTAACCAAGTCGAAGGAGGACACAACGCATTCGCGTCGTGTAGTCTTCTCGTACCTGAAGCAGAAGGATGCCGTGACGGAGTTGTTCCGTACGGTAGCGCCCAAGATTGCTGAGCGCCCGGGCGGTTACACCCGTATCCTGAAGACCGGTTTCCGTTTGGGAGACGGTGCCGACATGTGCATCATCGAGCTGGTTGACTTCAACGACGCCTACACCTTCGGTAAGGTTACGACGGCGGAGGAGTCTAAGCCCAAGACCCGTCGTTCGCGCAAGAGCGCAGCCAAGAAGACCGATGCCGTAGAGGATGCTACGATCGTCGAGGAGAAGAAGAGCGCAGCACGCGCCAAGGCTCCGAAGGCTGCCCCCGTGAAGAACGCAGCGGCTCCTGCCGTGAAGAAGACCAACGTTGGTAAGAAGATGTAATTCGGCGCGTCCGAAAATCATATTACCGTTGACGGCCTCCCACATTCGGGAGGCCGTTTTTTTGTGCGCGCAATTGGGGCGGGGTGTTGGAAATCAGGTGTTGAACGGTATTGAGATGTGTTGAAAGATATTGAATGTGCCGGACGGCTATTGTCGGGCTGCGCTTTGCCGGGTACGGGGGTTGCCGTGCGGTAATTGTATCATGCGGCGTCGATATGTAGCGGCGGTTGCGTATTTCTCTCTGCGTGACGTGCTATATATGCGGGCGGGGACTGAAAGGACGTGAAGATATGTAGAAGATATATGAATATATATAGACGTAAAAAACAGGCCGGCAAGAATCTCTTGCCGACCGCTTTTGTGTGTGGATGCGGAGTATGTTTTTCATGAGTCACCCGATTATGGAGGCAAGGTGGCTGCGCGAGGTCATATCAGACGCTCGACAAGGATACGCTTGTCGCTCTGGAGCACCTCAAGGAAAGCCTCGTCCGAGCGGCGGTTCTTGCGTATCTGTATGAGCAGGCGGGCGCGGTATATTATTCCCGTTGCGGTGCGTTCGTTCTCCAGCTCGAACGATACGATTACGTATCCTATCTCACGCAGGCGTGCGAGGATCTCGTCGACGGCGTCGCGTTCGAGTGTCGAGAATACGAGCGAGACGCGGTGCGAGCCGAGCTTGCCGAAGAAGAGGTTGAGCACCTCGAGCCCTACGAGCGTGAGGATCGTGGCGGCGATGGCCACGCCATACATACCTGCGCCCGTGGCCATACCTACGCCCGATATTGCCCAGAGGCTTGCTGCGGTTGTGAGGCCGCGGACGATCTGTCGGTGGAATATGATGGCTCCGGCACCGATGAAACCTATGCCGCTAACGACCTGTGCCGCGACGCGGCTGGGGTCGAGTCTGAGGCCGTCGTGTGCGGCGAGGAACTCCTCGAAGCCCCATTGCGATATGATCATGAAGAGAGCGCTTCCGAGCGATACGAGGAAGTGCGTGCGGAATCCCGCCTCCTTGACGCGCCATTCGCGTTCGATGCCTACGACAGTGCCGAGCAGTCCGGCCACGACGAGGCGAAGGATGAAGACCCAAGTCATTGACATAGCTGTGGAGATTAGATTTTATTTGTCCATATACGGCGCTTGCGCGTCGGTACATTGCAAATATAGCGCAAAAACCTTAACGGTGCATACCGTGCGGCCTCTATCTTGCGGCGCGGTGGCCGGCGGATAGGGGTAATGCGGCTGCCGGACGACGCGAATATATGAAAGCACCGTCCGGCACTCCGCATGCAATGTCTGTCATAATGGTACGCATGCGCTTCGGTGTCAGAAGAATCCGCCGCAGAATATACCTATCAGTATCGGTACGCTCACCTCGAGGGCCATGCCGTGTGTGACGGCCAACGGCACGACATCCTTGTCGTGGGCCTCGCGCACGATCGTGGGCAGGCATACGTCCATCGAGTTGATGCCGGCGACGGATATTGGGGCATATCGGCCGCCCCAGCGGGCGAAGAGCGAAGCCCCGAACAGGGCCGACATCTCGCGTATGATGTTGGCGAGCAGGGCTATCGTAGCGAGCTCGGCGGCGTCGGGGGCGGCACCCTTCATGTCGGCGATGAGCACCGACGAGAGGGAGTAGTAACCGAACCCGCTGCCGAGGGCAAGGCAGTCGGTGAGGCTTCGGTCCCCGAGCAGGAAGACCCCTGCGGCCGAGAAGAGCAGCGTGCCGATGATGGTGGCCGCGGGCAGCAGGATCATGCCCGCCCCGAAGGATTGTTTCATCCGTTGCAGGTCGTTCGAGGCTCCGAGACCTATGCCCACCTGAAATATGAGCGCCGAGAGTATGTATACGGGTACGTCGTGGCTCAGCAGCCATGCCGGCAGCAGATCCATGCGTGCGGCTGCGATGCCGGCTGCGAAGCAGCCCATGATTATCAGATTGCCTTTCATCTCTCACCTCCTTTCCCGAGTATGCGTTTTGCGGCGCGGGCGGCGACGATGCTGCCCGCGATGCCGAGGATGGCGATGACGGCGGCCTGCCATCCGTATCGGCCGAGATTGTCTATGATGGTGTCGTCGGCGCCCACGGCCGCCCCGAATACGAAGAGCAGGGCGGGTACGGTGATCTGTATGCCGTGCTCGGCGACTTTGGCGGCGGGGGTGCGGCGCGCAACTGTCCCCACCGCTATTCCCGTTATGAGAATCAGCAGTATGCGAAACATCTTTGTGTCGGATTTATGACCTGCCGTATGCACACCGCATGGCGGCAAAGGGCTGCTGCGGCGTGTGGCAACTGCGGCAGGTCGGGTTTGTCGTTTGTATTGTGTGTTGGAGATTGTGGCGGGGCACAGGAACGTGAACCCCGCAGCGCCCGCGGGGCGCCGTGCGATCAGATAAATCCGCTGAACCAATGGACGTGGGCCGTGGCCGTCGAGAGCATCCTTATGCGCTCGCCGCCGTTACGTGTATGTCCTCCATGCAGTCTCATGCCCACAAAACGATTGCCGTGATTGTTTATTTTGCAAAGTTACTACAAAAAAGTGAAATGCGGAAGAATATGGTAATGGATTTGATTTACAGGGGTTTCATTTACGCTGCCAATTATTCCGAGAGCCATTACAATCCACGCCGAAGCCAAATCAAGACGGAGCTACGTTACTTGTTCGTAACCACGCCCAATAGGTGACGAAATGGACACGAATAACGAAACAAGGCTTTAAGGATTAGTGAGTTACTGACAACTCACGCAAAAAATCCGGTAACGAAAAAAGATTGCGCCGTTCTTCCGCGATTTGCGTATCAGAGGAGGGCTCTTCACCAACTAATTTTGAACAAAAAAAATTAAGGACGATGAAGAGTACATTTTCAGTTATTTACTACCTCAAACGTCAGGTAGTGAAAAAAGACGGGACGGTTCCCGTCATGGGACGCATCACGGTGGACGGCAGCCAGACGCAATTCAGTTGCAAACTGACCATCGATCCCAAGTTGTGGGACACCAAAGGGGGACGTGTCACGGGCAGAAGCACGGCGGCACTCGAAACGAACCGCATGCTTGACAAGATGCGGGTGCGCATCAACAAGCACTATCAGGAAATCATGGAGCGTGACAATTTCGTCACGGCAGAGAAGGTGAAGAACGCCTTTCTCGGACTGGAACACCGCTATCACACGCTGATGCAGGTGTTCCAGCAACACAACGAGGACTATGCCAAGCAGGTGGAAGCAGGCATGAAAGCCAAAGGCACGCTCTTGAAGTACAAGACCGTTTACAAGCACCTGCAAGAGTTTCTCAACATCCGTTACCACGTGAAGGACATCGCGTTGAAAGAGCTTACCCCCGCTTTCATTTCCGACTTCGAGATGTTTCTGCGCACGGACAAACACTGCTGCACCAATACCGTGTGGCTGTATGTATGCCCACTTCGGACGATGGTGTTCATCGCCATCAACAACGAATGGCTCACACGCGACCCGTTCAGGGAGTATGAAATCAAGAAGGAGGAAACGACACGCAGTTTCCTGACCAAAGACGAAATCCGCCTGCTGATGGAAGGTAAACTGAAGAACGCCAAACAGGAACTATACCGCGACCTCTACCTGTTCTGCGCCTTCACGGGCTTGTCATTCGCCGATATGCGCAATTTGACGGAAGAGAACATCCGCACCTACTTCGATGAACACGAGTGGATAAACATCAACCGCCAGAAGACGGGCGTGGTGTCTAACATCCGCCTGCTTGACATTGCGAAACAAATCATCGACAAATACCGCGGGCTGTGCGAAAACGGCAGGATTTTCCCTGTTCCCCACTACAACACGTGCCTCGCCGGAATCCGTGCCGTCGCCAAGCGTTGCGGCATCACCAAGCATATCACGTGGCATCAGA
>ENA-OUQC01000040-OUQC01000040.1-human-gut-metagenome-genome-assembly--contig:-NODE-40-length-140323-cov-10.559393_pt1 | contig 140323 bp, 117 predicted proteins | sample MGYA00237942_ERZ548815 | MGnify/ENA primary metagenome ERZ548815 (study PRJEB26490, sample SAMN05194722) | human gut metagenome | biome: terrestrial biome; feature: human-associated habitat...
GCTGATTTTCAGAAGGTTACAAGGATGGCGAAAAATGGCTGTCAAAGTCAGGAAAGTCAAGATTTGATAATTTTCTTATTACTTGTGTTTTTATTCCATTTTTGTGCATCAATAAGCTGTACTCCTTAAAAGGCCCTCCGGCAATTGTCTTTCCTCTTAAGATCTCAAGCATTTCTTTTAAGGATTTGCAGTCTAACATCATTTTCTGTATTTTCCCGATAGGTTTTCCTTGATAGTCACACTTTGTCAAAAAGTTAAGATTCAGCCAGGACTTTTTACCATTTCTGATGATATGCAGAAAATATATTTTATAGATGCCATTTTCATTAGCGTGGCTCATAGAAACAACAAAAGGAGACGCATCTGGCACTTGAATAATGTCACCTGGGAATATGCTGCCAGATCCTCCTTGTTGCAATTCTTGTGGGTTGATTTCGAAATTGGTAACTTCATCTGGTAGTTCTCCTCTGGCCATTCTAGGAAGTAAAGGCAGTTCCATCTCTTTAAACTTCTTCTCTATCGGCTGCTCTACATAGTAAAACTGAACCTTATTAGCATACTCTTCAAAAATATCTTTGGAAAATATGGGATATGAGGGGAATGCAATAGTTTGTAATGATTTGCATCCAGAAAAAATGCCCTTTCCCAAGTGACTAATTCCTTTGCCAATTCTAACTTTTGCTAATGCGGGGCAATCAGAAAATGCGAAATCATCAATACTGCTGATACTGTCACCAATATACAGACGAGTAAGACGAGTGCACTCCTTAAATGCATTTTTATCTATTTTAATGACACTTTTTGCAAGAGATGCATCGATTAATCCAGAACACCCCATAAAGGCACTATCACCGATTACCTGACAACCAGCAGAATATGATATCTTTTGTTTTAACTCTTCAAGTCGTCTATTATTTTCCTGTTCTACAAAAGACCACCCAAAACTGGGGATAGATTTTTCTTTTATGACATCATAAGAACCGGTTTCTGGACAATAACTTCTTGTTTCAATATATGATAAAGATGAACAATTGCAGAATGCTTGAGCTCCTATCTTTTCTGCTAAAATACTGCGACGCAGGGATGTGCAATTCTTGAATGCCTGAACGCCGATTTCTTTTAGTTCCGTTCCCGAGACAGACAAAAGTGATGTACAATCATAAAATGCATTGTCTCCGATTGTCTTCAGACCATTCAATGAAATATCTTTTAGTGATTTACATCCTCTAAATGCACCATTCCCTATTTCTGTGCATCCTTGCCCTATTTTTATGCTTTCAAGAGTCGTGCAATAGGCAAAAGCTTCATCTGGAATACAAGCATTAGATTTCAATATTTTAATCCTTGGGAAGAGAATTGTCCATGGATATGGCTCATTATTAGGCTTCTGTATGCGCTCTGAACCTTCAAGAATAAAAACTCCATCCTTATACAAGGTATAAGATACACCGCCATTCAAGTCTCTTTTAATCAATATATTCGGGTCAGTTTTCTGGACTATAGGTTTCTTTGCTGTTTCCTGAACTATTATAGGTTGAATCTCTATATTGGTGGACGACTTATGTGAGTTTCTTTCATGGAAAATACAGCTATCCTTGGGGGGCTCTATTTTATTGCCGGGATATTTCTCAGCAAGTTCCTTGAATCTCGTATCATAGAAGTGTAGGGTATTTCCCTCGTTGTATGAGAATGATATCGATTCATCATTATTCTCCGCCTTGTTTGTCCAATTATATGAACCAGTTATAACTATCTTATCATCAATGATACAGAATTTGTCATGCATCAAATGATTTGTTTTATTCCAATGTATGACTCCTCCAGCCTCAATTAATTTGTTGAAAGAAACTTTATTTGTATCAGAAATATTTATCTCATCATGATTTGTTACTAGCTCGACAAATACTCCAAGCTTGCTTTTCAATAGAAGCGGTTGGAATAATATGTCATTGGTAAACCAAGCAACAGCAATTCTTATTGACTTGTTCGCATTAAATAGCTCTTTAAGAATCTCATTTTGAATGTTTCTTGAGTAATGTCGTATCATGGCATGAATTTGGTAATAAACAACCAGATAAGGGCGTTGGTTGACCTCTGTAGAAATCGTTATACTGAGTCGGAATACCTTAACTACTTTAGAATCTCTTATGCTATGTAAAACTATTGAGTATCATTAGGATCAAATAATCGAAACAAATAGTTTGCTGTTGCAGAAATAATAGCATCACCGACATTTCTAATGTTGAGATTTACTTTCAATCGCCATAATTCTTCATGAATATCATCCGGTTTAAGTTTGGCAAACTTTACCTGATTGGCAATTATGCTCGATATCCAATCAGCCGGTATCCATCTTTTAACGATAGAGTACAAATATGAACGAAGTGATTGTTCTGTCAGCATCTTGCATAGATTAATTAATACATAGCATAATGGTGTCTCTGTGTGATTTCTATAATTTTTGCTCTTCCTTGGAATAAGCCATCTATTATAGCTTGTTTGTTATTTGTCACTGTTTCGTATTCTTCTTTCCAATACTTCATTGCCAACTCTGTATATTTTGTCGAATCTTTATAAAATATGGTATCGCTGAATAATTCTCCATTATGCCATTCTATCGTTCCATCCAGTTCGAGTAATAGCAGATTATAATCATGGTTTTCGTGTGGGTAAAGGTGGTTCATCCAATTCTCTACATAAGCAATATCATGAGGAACAACAAAAAGAGAAGTCTCTCGTGATAATGTATTTGGAAAAGATTGACTCCTTACTTGCTCAAATATCTCTTCTGCCGCCCTTTTTGAGTGACAACTTATAAAATGATGAAATGGACCTTGTAGTGTCTCACCAACTTTATGATTAGCATCTTTCGCATCTAAAAATCTATATGCATATACTTTTTCGTCACGAGCCATAATACTCATATTTAGTGTAAGGCGAGCAATCAATCGAGTGATGAGTGTATGCCTTTCCCTTGCGTCGTTGAAACTGTCAGATTTCCTTTCAAGGATAAAAGCTTTACACTTTCATCAAATATGTACGTTGCCCGAGGGCAACACCGCAAATATAGGAATTATTTGCCATATTGTGCGGGGTATTGTGATAATTTTCATACAATTGCGTCGAGACCGTTTCAGTGTTCGTCCCGGCAGTCTGTATAGTAATGTTAGATTTTTAGAAAGGTAAACAACAAGAAATGGATTTCTTCCTGTGTGGGTTATTCATTCAGTGAGTTCGTCTGTGCGATTTCGCGCTTCAGCAGTTCATAGATATAAGCCGGACTTTCAGACGCAATGCCTGCATCCAGATCATTCAATACTGTGAATGTGCGGGAGGTATATACCAAATTCAGCGCTTGCTCTATTGGCATTTCATTGTCTTCAATCAAGTATTTGACAAGCTGATCAACTATGTAATTTACGAGAAACTCCCGTCTGCTCTCGTTGCTCATATTCTTGAAATGAATTTTAATGCTTTGGTATTTCCGAAATAATATTGGCTATTAAGTCGCTTGTATTCAAGTTCTTCTGCAAGTTCATCTAATGTCAGCGTTCCTTCTTCGTATCTGTCAAGAAGATATGCTACTCCGTCGTTGGCAATGGGACCAATAACAATATCATATTCGTGGCTAAAATGAGCCCTGCGACTTCTGTTTTTATAAATGAACTCTGCCCATTCTTTTGTTGGTTTTTCGAATACTAAAACGTTCAAGTCACCTGATGTCAAAACGTCCTCTTTGAATTCATATTTTTGAACTATAGGAGAGCCACCATAGATTCTCGACTTTTTTTGAGCCATAGCATCCGCCTGCTCTAAGATATCCGTAAGGTAAAAGCCTTTACCAAAGTCTTTGTATGGCAAGCATTTATCGAGCTCGATTTCTTGGAAGTCAGTGTATGTGCCGTGGTAAAGAATCATGACAAATGCCCTCCATTCTTTTTGCAGTATAAGATGAGGTCATCTACAGCATCTTCAATGGACTGAAGGTGTTCAATTTCATAGAATTCAACAAGGAAATCAATTCCTTTATACTTTTTCAAGTAGAGGAATGCCTCTTTTGTCGGCATGTCAAAGCGTCGCCCGAACGCTCTTATACAAGCATTCGTGTACGGAATCTGATATTTAGAATCTTTCAGCATAGTTGCTATGGTACGCTTTGAATAAAAAATAGTGCGTGAGGACAACTTTATGCAGGTACGCTCCCTGTCCTCTCGCAAATATAGGAATTATTTGCCATATTGTGCGGGGTATTGTGATAATTTTCACACAATTGCGTCGAGGCCGTTTCAGTGTCCGGCCCGGCAGTCTGTATAGTAATGTAGGATTCTCCGAAAAGTAAACTATTTATTTGTAGAAAAATCTTTGCTAACTTTGTGGGTTAGATAAAGCATTGACGATTATGTTGTACCCTATTGGAATACAGAATTTCTCGGAAATTCGAGAGGGCGGATATGTCTATGTTGACAAGACAGCTCAAATCTATAGTTTGTCATCGACAGGGAAGTATTATTTTCTGAATCGTCCTCGACGATTTGGAAAAAGCTTGCTCGTATCGACGATGGAAGCGTATTTTCAGGGACGGAAAGAGCTTTTCAAGGGACTGGCGATAGAGAAACTGGAAAAGAATTGGACAGAGCATCCTGTTCTTCATCTGGACTTGACAGGAAACAGGTATTTGACGGTTGCTGATTTGTATGAGAAATTTGAGCTTCATTTGGACAGATGGGAAACCCTCTATGGACGGCAGGGTAATTATGTTTCTCCCTCATCAAGATTTGATGCCGTCATAGATTCCGCATACCGAAAGACCGGCCAGAAGGTCGTCATACTTATCGACGAGTACGACAAGCCGGTAGTTGACAACATTGACAATCCGGAACTTATGGATAGTTTCCGTCGAGAGCTTCAGGGATTCTATAGTGTCATCAAGAACAAGGATGGGTTCATTCGTTTCGCTTTTCTTACCGGCGTAACGAAGTTCGGCAAGATGAGTATATTCAGTGGCCTGAACAATTTGACAGACATTTCAATGGACTTAGAATACTCAGACATTTGCGGAGTGTCGGAAGATGAATTGAAGTCGTATTTCAACGATAGTGTGGAGAAACTCGCTGAAAACAATGGACTCTCCAAAGATGAGTGCTATGCTAAACTGAAATTGATGTATGACGGCTATCACTTCAGTGAAGACACTACGGGCGTGTATAATCCTTTCAGCTTGCTGAATACCTTTAAAGCCGGAAAATTCCGTATGTACTGGTTTGAGACAGGCACTCCGACATTTCTGGTGCGCTATCTCAAACAGGGTAAATACAACCTTGACAACATATCGAAAAACGACGTGCCGGCCAACGCGCTCACGGGGACGAACTATGTGAGTCCGGCTCCGATAACCCTTATGTACCAGACCGGTTATTTGACAATCAGTGGGTATGACTCTCGTTTCGATGCATATAATCTCGACTATCCTAACGAAGAAGTGAAGTCAGGATTTCTCAACTCCTTGAGCCAGCTCTATGCCCCTGCCCTCATTCAGGGCGAGTTCTCAGTGATTCGGTTCATCCGAGACATCGAACGCGGTGACGTCGATTCCTTTATGACCCGTTTCACCGCATTCCTCTCAGGCAATGACTACGAAATCCAAGGAGACCTCGAACTCTACTTCCAGAACACGATGTCGGTGATGCTCAAGATGATGGGACTCTATGTCAAGACCGAGTATCACACATCTCGCGGCCGCATAGACATCATTTTCGACACCGACAAATATGTCTATATCATCGAGCTCAAGCGCGACCAGTCTCCGGAAATCGCCCTCAAGCAGATAGAGGAAAAGGGCTATGACAAGCCGTTCCTCGTCTCCGGCAAGCAAATCATCAAACTCGGCATCAACTTTTCCTCCGAGACCCACACCGTCGACGGCTGGAAAGCGGAATGACAATGAATTTATACATTGACATAGATGGAGTATTGCTGGACTATGCAACTCAAGCTCCTGCAAAAAATGTTAGCGAGTTCATAGATTATATAATCGAAGAATTCGATTGCTATTGGCTTACGACGCACTGCCAAGGAGATTCTATGACAGCAATTGAATATCTATCAGAATATTTGCCCGAGTGCATTGTCAGAAAACTATCGTCGGTTAAGCCTACAGAATGGAAAGCACTGAAAACTGAAGGAATAGATTTTACCCAACCATTCGTTTGGCTTGATGACTACCCGTTTCGCACCGAAATGGATGTACTCGAAGCAAATGGAGCATCAGATTCGTTATTTCGCGTCTGCCTCGAAAACGATGATGAACTGCGGCTCAATGTCATCGAATTTCTGAAGATTCGTAAACAGATGGAATGAGCATAAGAAAGGAAACGATTATATTTGTTGAGGAATGGTGATTGAAAATGAATGTACGTTGGTCAGAAATATATGACAAGCTTTGTGGGCTTGTCTCCATCATTATAGCTATATGTTTACTTGGATTTGTCTTTGTGTATTCTGCTCTTGAGATTTTTGACAATTTCTATGGAATAGACAGAATGCATCATGAATTGATGGCGAGAAAGCACCCAGTCAGTCGTGAAGATATCTATTCTGCGCTTAAATTTGAAGAACCTGATTCTGCACGAAACAGTTTGGCTCTTAAAAAATTGTCTTTCGCTGAGGATAAGTATGAAATAGTGGCATCTATACTTGATTATTATTATGAGAATCAAGACTATGATGGTTATATGCGTGTCGATTCACTACTGTCTGAAGTTTGGGATTGGGATAGAAATGTGTGGTCAAGTGGATATATTAACGGATACAAACAACGTGACAGTCTGATTGCGCAAAGTTTGTGGAATGCCATAATATATGTCGAGAAACATAATCCAGGGCCGGTTTCAGATTCCGTAGCAGCCATAATTCTTGATTTGTCGGAAAGAATGTATGGACCGACACTCGCTGCTTATGATATCCGAACAGACGGTTGGTTTCTTGCGGCCGACCGGAAAGCAAGGTATGCATGGCAGTTGCATAGTCCGAATGCCGACCGATATACTGACATCCTTATTAGTCTTGGTACCCGCTACAAAGGCCTATTCTCTCCTTCCCGTTTGATATTTTGGGACAGGGGAGGAGACATTCCGGATTATTATGAAAGGTTCTTCTCTGATCCTCTGTATATTCGTTATAAACAATTGATTCAGAAACGCAAATACAAAAAGGCACGACAAATCCTTGATTTGTTATCATCAAAAACGACTGATATTGAATACAATCCGAACAATCCGTATTCATTTCTTCAAGACACTGTCATTTCGCCGAAGTTCCCCTCCTATGACACCAGTGCCTGGATTCTCGAATATGCGAAATATGACCTCGCTAGCATAAGTGAAAATGCCCGTTTACGGTGCATACAGAAAGAACCTGGATATGAAGATTGGATGAATGGGGCGTATCTGACCGGGGTTCGGTATCTTGACCCGTTGGAAAAGATTCTTGAAGGGGCTCAACCCAATACACATTCTGAAACATTCAATGATCTTGTCCCATACATCATAATCAATTATAACAATCCGGATGCCCGTTGGGTGTATAATACGGCCCTTTTTGTAAAGGGCAATTCATCCGCATCGTACCTTGATATCCGTGACAGGCTTCTTCCGAATGAATGTGTGGTAGAGATTGTCAGAGCACCTTCTTTGGATTTTGGCGCAGATAAATACTTTGCCATATTACTTCGTAATGGGTGGAATGAGCCGAAACTTATTGGTTTACCGGATTCTGGACAGATGTCAAGTATTCTGCTGTACAATAATATCTATGCGTCAGCAGATTCTGAGGTATATAAACATATATGGAAACCTATTGAAAAGCATCTTGTACCCGGAGATGTGGTGTACTATTCTCCGGATGGATTGATGAATCTGATAAATATATCTGCCATTTCGGATGGTGAAGGTATGTCTGTTTCTGAAAAATACCATCTTCGCCAATGCGTATCAACGGCGAATGTGGATAACAGGGATTTTTATTCGGATAATCAGACTGTCGTATTGTTTGGTGGACTTGACTACGGAGATGGTTTCTTTAAACCACTGAGTAGCGCTGTTGATGAAATCAAGGAAATCGCGACTTTGGCTGAGGATTATGGCAGGACTGTAGATGTCAATTCTGGACTTAATGGTTCAGAACGTGCATTCCGTTCATTGTCAGGCTCCTTATCTTCGTCAATTCTTCACATTGCCACTCACGGCTTTTATTTCACTGCTACAAATGTCCCACAAGTTACCTGGTTTGACAAAATGTCTTATAAAGACAATCCATTGCAAAGATGCGGACTTATTCTGTCAGGTGGAAATACAGCGTGGAATGCGGTTGCGAAGTATGACGAAATAGATGACGGGATATTGACCGGAGCTGAAATTGCGGAACTTGACCTTTCTTCTTTCAATCTCGTGGTTTTGTCCGCTTGCTATACAGGACTCGGTGACATCGCTCCAGATGGTATAGCCGGCTTAATAAAGGCATTCAGAAATGCCGGTGTGAGACACCTTATTGTAACATTGGACAAGGTCGATGACAAAGCCACATCTCTATTTATGAAAAGTTTTTATGAACAATTGCTTTGCGGAGTGGAAATGCATACAGCATTTGACGATGCTGTAAGGTTCATAAAAAGCACACCAGAGTATTGTGCTGCTCGTTTCTGGGCCCCATTTATACTGCTGGATTTATAAGATTATTTAGAATATCTCCTCCAACATCCTTGCAGCATCATCGGCATAGTACCCTCCTGATTTTTTGATTTTTATAAGCATAGACTTTGCCTTTGACAATTTGCCTTGATGCATATATGCCAATGCAATATACCATTCGGTAGTTTTTCTTGCATATTCCCGATTCTTCTTGTCAATGAAAACATTGTTGTTATCGTTGTTTGGCACTTCGGTATCATCAATCTCCTTTAATATATCTTTTAGAAGTGACAAAGCCCCTTCCGTATTCCCGTCTCTCAGTTCAAAAACAGCGTTTTGTATATTGGTGCAGACACCGGAAGTGGCGACATCACGATATGTTTCTTCACTGGAGATATATCTTTCGCTCAGTTCAATTCCTTTCTGAATCTGCTCGGCAGTAGGGGAGAATAAGGTAACAACTGCCAACACCACCGCGGCGGCGACAGAAATAGCGCCTGAAGCAGACCATATTATGCGTCTGCGCATCCGGGATTTGCGTTCATCGCGGCGGATTGTGTTTTCAAGCGCCTGGAGCTGCTTCCTGGCTCCGTTCTCGAAGACTGCGTCCTCAATGAGCCTGTCGAGTTCTTTGTTGTCGATTTCGTTCATAGTCCCAGCTCCTTATACCTTTGTTTGACGATAGTTCTGACCTTGCCTTTGCAGCGGCTCACCATAGTTTTGACTGAATCTGCGCTCTCATAACCCATCGCGCTGGCAATCTCGGATTGTTTCTTCTTTTGAAAAAACTGCATCTCCAACAGAGTCGAACACGGATGCGGAATGTTGCGCACTATTTCGAGAACGACTTGCAGCCTTTTTTCTTTCTCCTGCGAATTATCCTCAATTTCAGGCAAATTCTCAATTATTTTTGCGCTGTCGCTCTCGCTGTCCCACACAACAAGTGGCAGATGGGCCTTTCTGAGCCTGTTATTTCGGATATATTTCCCCGCTGTGTAGAGATAGGCTCCGACCTTATGGTTTTCCAGAGCAGTAAGTTTCCCTCGCTGAACATTCTGCATGAGACAAATCACGGCATCTTGAAACAAATCTGAGGCATCGTCCCATTTAAGTCCGAGAGATGAGTGGGCGAAAGACAGAAATCCGCCACGGAATGAACGATAAATGTCATCCATGGCGGAATTGTCTCCGTCAATAAGTCGCTGAATATAATTCCCGCAGGTCATTTTCTCGAATTATTTAATATAAAAGTCGCCGTGCAGCGCAGAATCTTTTGAAATACACACTTTGATGTAAAAGTCGCAGAGACGGATGGAGTGCAAGGCTTGCGAAATCTTTTTAACCGGAGCAACCTTGCGGTTGTGAGGATTAAAAAGATGAGCGTAACGCAGCAATCCGCCGGCTCCTGCAACTTTTACTCGTTGTCTTTCTGCAAATTCTGCAGAAAAGCCTCATTAGTAGGATACTTCCGCATCCGCTCCTGCAAAAGCTCCATAGCCTCAATGGAGTTCATATCAGAGAGGAAGCGGCGTACCACCCACATTCTCTGTGCAACTGCCGGGTCGTAGAGCAAGTCGTCGCGGCGGGTCGAGCTGAGAGTTACGTCGATGGCCGGGAATATTCTCTTGTTGGCGAGCTTGCGGTCGAGCTGAAGCTCCATATTGCCGGTACCCTTGAATTCCTCGAAAATCACATCATCCATCTTGGAACCGGTCTCAGTGAGGGCTGTCGCAATGATGGTGAGCGAACCGCCGTTCTCGATGTTGCGGGCAGCTCCGAAAAATCTCTTCGGCTTATGAAGCGCATTTGCATCCACACCACCGGAAAGGACCTTACCGGAAGCCGGCTGCACCGTGTTGTAGGCACGTGCAAGGCGGGTGATGGAGTCGAGGAGGATGACAACATCGTGACCGCACTCAACCATACACTTCGCTTTCTCCAACACCATATTGGCAACCTTCACGTGTTTCTCCGCAGGCTCGTCGAAAGTGGATGCGACCACCTCGGCTTTCACCGTGCGTGCCATATCCGTCACCTCCTCAGGACGCTCGTCAATGAGGAGCACAATCATATAGACTTCCGGATGGTTGTCGGCGATAGCGTTTGCTATTGATTTGAGCAACATTGTCTTACCGGTCTTCGGCTGAGCCACGATGAGCCCGCGCTGACCTTTTCCTATCGGAGTGAAGAGGTCCACAATACGGCAGGAGAGGTCGTCGTGACCGTTGCCGAGGAGGTTGAATTTCTCATCAGGGAAAAGCGGGGTGAGGAAATCGAACGGAATGCGGTCGCGGATGGACTCCGGTGAACGTCCGTTGATGCTCTTCACGCGCACGAGAGGGAAGTATTTGTCGGTGTCGCGAGGCGGACGGATGTCTCCCACGACTGTGTCTCCCATCTTGAGGGCGTATTGCTTGATAAGTCCCTGTGAAACATAGATGTCGTCAGGGGAGCTGATGTAGTTGTAGTCGGAAGAACGGAGGAATCCGTAGCCCTCCGGAAGTGTTTCGAGCACTCCTGTTGCCTCGACTGTGCCCTCAAACTCAATTTTCGGCTGCTGTGGCTTCTGCGGTTGGTTGTTCTGGGCATAGTTCTGCCCACCGTTACGATAGACTTCCTGTCCGTTGCTCTGCTGTTGATCGCGCCCATTGCCATTTGGATTGTTCTTTTGGCTATTGCGCTCCTTGAGTTTCCTTGTTATGGCCTCTACTTCAGCATCGAGAGCCGGATCACGTTTGATGGCATTCTTCGGAGCCGCTGCAAACTCTTGAGATTCAGAGGCATGTGACGGTTTCGGTCGAGTTGCCTCTGGCTGCTGTGCCATGGACTCCGGTGTCACGACCTGCTGTGCAGCATTGTCTTCGCTTCGAGCCTCTTCCTTACTGATGCGGTTTCTGCGGCCACGCTGCTGTGGCGCAGCTTTTTCAGTCACCGTTTCAGAGGCAGCTTGATGTTCCTTGTTTCCAGCTTCTGGGCTCTTCTGTCCTGCCTGCTCTTTTTCCACAGCGGCTACACTCTGTCCCGCCTGCTCTTTCTGAGATTTCCGTCCTCTTCGCTGCTTCTGTTCCTGCTGCCGGGAAGCACCGTCTTCTGCCCTCCGAGTCTCTTTCTGCTCTTCGGCCACGGCCTGGTCCTGCTTTGCACTATCATCGCGCCGTGGACGTCCGCGCCGAGTTCGCTGCTGTTCTGGAGTACTGCTTTTCTCCTTCTGCTCTGAAACCTGCTTGTCATTTTTCGCGGTCGGCTTCTGGCCCATAGGCTCAGTCTGCTGCTTGGATTCAGTCTGGTCTGCCTCTGCGTTAGGCTTGTCAGTATTCTTGCGAGGTCGTCCTCTGCGTCCCCTTGTCCTCTCCGGAAGCCCTGCGGCTATTCTCGCAGCCTCCTTTTCTGCCTCCTTCTCCGCCTCGTGTGCCGCTTTTGCAGCCGCCTCCGTATCCAAAATGGCATAGACAAGGTCATCCTTGGACATTTTTTTAACGTTCTTAATCTTGAGTTCAGAAGCGAGTTCCACCAGTTTTTCCTGGTCCATCTCCTTCAGTTCGAAAATCTTATGCATAAAAAACTAATTAATATTCTGATGATCTGTCGGGGCAAAGAACCGCCCCAAAGAGAATTGACGCGACAAAGTTAAGAAAAAAAATAACGCAATACAAGCCAAAACTTATTCTACAATTTTACCGATAGTCGTTATCCCAGAACGAACTGCTCTTCTTATACTTCAGCAAATCCGCCAGCGCTGCCGCATTCGCCGCAATCCTGAAACTCCATGACTGCCACTTTCCTGTAGGCACCCACGAGAATGAAATGTTGAAACAATGCAAATCGTAAGTTGCTGAAATCTGCGTAGTTGTCAACTTCATTGCCATAATGTCGAAGCCTGTCTGCATGTTGATTGACATCTTCGGGGTAATCTTTACATTTCCCGAAATCCCAAGCGTCTGGTTGAAACGATGATTCGTGATAAGTTGCTGTGTCTCCGAAAGATACGAGTATGACTTACTGTAGGAGAACGAATAGTTGAAGTTTACCGACCACGGAACGTTAGGATTCATATAATACAACCATCCACCCGGTATGTATTCGCCGGTCACAGGATGATAGTAAATCCTCGTGTAATAGTCCGCAGGATTGCCTCCGGCCTGCTTTGTTCCATCGTTTCCATTTATTTTGCCTTCGCCGGAAAGTGAGTAGGAAAGGGAAGCGCTCGCGTTTGTCATACGCAAAAGCGGTCCTCCGGCAGCGATGCTGAACTTGTTGTATTTGCGTCCGCGACCATCCACCGCATAGGGGTCGAAGTTGCAGTTTGCGCTTATTCCCAGTTTTCCAAACACCGAAGTCGAAAGTGAAACGCCGACATTGTTCATTTTCAGCGAGTCTGCGAGAAAATTATAGCCTGTGTTGAAGTTCAACTGGTCAATGAGCTTGATTTTCTTCGATCCTGTGCCCGTGGTGTCTCGAAGGTCGCGCACTTTAGCCTCGAAGTTGTTTCCTATGCTCAAGCTGACGCTTCCCGTTTTTCCCTTTCCCGGGGCGGAATAGAGCGCTCCGCTGTAATTATATATGTTATAGTCTTTTGTCACGGATTCCTTCGTCTTTGGATCCGTGTACGTTAGTGTCCTCCACCCGTTGAATGCAAGTCCCTTCTCAGGGGAGAAGTTCATTGAGATTGACGGTGACACCACATGCCTGATTGCCTGCACCTTACGGTGTTTTCCGAAATTGAACATACCGTAGAGACGTGTGCTCATCGAGATTCCTCCGGAGTACGTGTGCGTCGCACCGAATGTCCCGAACTGCTTTCCGAGATTTGTCTGGACAATGCCCGTACCTTCGACCAGATTTCCTTCCGCATCATATTGAGGTTCAATAAATTTCATTTCCTGCGACCGGAAGTGCCAGTTCATTCCGTAACTTATGCTCGGAGTGACATTTATATACTTGAAGAGCGTGAAATTAGGCAGTCCTATCTGGAAGTTGTGAGTCATTCCGTTTTGGAACTTGTCCGCAAATCCCGGCTGCCCGAATTCCTTTGCCTCGAAGTTTATCTTGTTTTGGAGCGTCGTGCTGTAGCCTATCGAGAATTTTTCGTAAAACTTTTCCTTGCCGACACGGTTCTTTTTCTTGAACGGATATATCCTGCTCATGGAAAACGTGACGTTAGGGAGCGTGAACGAATAGTTACAGAGCGTGTCGCGCGTATTCTGGCTGTGGAGGGCGTTCACCGAGAGGTTGAACTTTCCGTTCCAGTTTTTGGAAAACGATATGGACGATGAAATCTGATTCTGCAGAGCCTCTGACACAGAGTGTGAATTATACCTGCTGTTCGCCGGGCTGGAGAAGTTCACCGAAGCACTGAAAGACACTCCCGGAATTGCCTTGGAATCCTGCGAGTGGCTCCATTTCACGCCGAAGTTTCGGCTCTGGAAGAAATCCGCCGCACCCTTCTCTCCGGTCTGGTCATTCGAGAAGTTGAATGCGAAAGTGCCTGTACACTTGTAGTTTACCTTATAGCGTGAGTTTACGTCCACGCTCCATGAACCGAGAGTGTAAAGGCTTGTCGTGAGCGAAATGTCGAAATAGTCGCCGATGACGAAATAGAGGCCGAGGTCGCGCAGGTAAAACCCTCGTGCTGTCTCCTCGCCGAATGTCGGAATCAGGATACCCGTCGCCCTATCCGGGCGCTTCGGAACGAATCCGAACGGCAGGCCTATCGGAAGCGGCACTCCCATAATCACAGGATAGGCCGGTCCGAAGACTGTCTTCTGGGACGGTTTCGTGATGACCTTGGCAGCAGTGAGGCTTAGGTAGTAATGCGGCTCCTCGGCATCGCAGACCGTGTATTTTCCTTTGGTGATGTTGATGGAATTATCCGGCATCATCTTGATGTTCTTTCCGTGGAGAATGCCGTCCGCTTCCTGTGTCACGATGTTGGTTATGCGCGCCTTGCGGCTCTTGAAATTGTAGCGCAACTCCTCCATCGTGTAGGACTTGCCGCCCTGGCTCATCGTCGGCTGTCCGGTGATGTTTCCGAGCGTATCCTTCGTGCCTCTGGCATAGACTGTCTGTGTCTGGAGGTCATATTCCATGTAGTCAGCAGTGAGTTTCATGTCCCCGTATGTCACGGAAACATCGCCGTAGTAATAAATCATCTGTCGTCCCTCGCTGAAATCCTCGATTATCGAGTCCCTTGCGGTCGAGAACGCCGGTCGTTCAAGCGAAGACTTGCTGAGCATCTCTACAGAATCTGCGCGGAATATGGAGTCAGCGAGGTGAATGGAGTCCCTGACGGCCTTGAGCGAATCCGCAGCAGCCTTCTGAGCGCTGTCAAGCACCGGAGCCGCCACTTCTGTCGTTGCCTTCTTCCCACGTCTGCGCGAGCGTCTGTTGTCCTGAGATGACGGCAGCATGAATGAACAGAGCACAAGCAGTGTGAGCACTGCAAGTACAGCGTTCTGCAAGTTATTGCGTCCTAAGGTTTTCTGCATCTGTCGTCTCAACTGTTCAATTTTATGCTCCACTTTTTCTACATTCGGCACAATCAAAGTGAACTTTGCTTCTGCTCCGTCTTATCGAAAAGAATCGGCAAAATCAAACTTTTTTTATAATTTTGCAACCGACAAAATTACGACTATTTTCGATTATTAGCAAACTGTGTGCAGTTTATGAACTGTTTTTTCAAATTTTTCAGAGTTGTTTCGTTACTCTTCACGTTCTTTCTCCCCGTCATGCTCGGGGCTCAGGATGGTCGTTTGGGGCTTAACACCGTCGTCATAGACCCGGGGCACGGAGGAAACGACCCGGGCTGCATATCCAAGGACAGGAAGACAAGGGAAAAGGATCTCACCCTCGACATATCAAAGCGTCTTGCCGGGAAAATCCGCGCGGAATACCCGGAGATGAAAGTTCTTCAGACTCGTAACACTGATGTTTTCATACCTTTGGTACAACGTGCCCAGATTGCAAACAGCGCTCATGCAAATTTGTTTATATCCATTCATATAAACGCCACCACAGGCACTGCCGCGAACGGGTACTCCGTTCATGTGCTCGGTCAGTCGTCGAAAAAGGGACGCGATCTCTATTCGAACAATTTCAACGAGTGTGCCCGCGAGAACTCCGTGATTCTCCTCGAGGACGACTATAGCACGAACTATCAGGGTTTCGATCCCAACGACCCCGAGTCTTCAATACTATTTTCCCTGATGCAGAACGCCTATCTGGAGCAGAGTCTTATGTTTGCGGACGATGTCAACCGTGCGCTGAAGCCGGGCCCGTTTCGCACGAGCAGGGGAGTGCACCAGGACCCTTTCCTCGTCTTATGGAAGACGGCTATGCCCTCTGTTCTTATCGAGTGCGGCTTCATAAGCAATCTGAACGACCTTTCCACCCTTCGCAGTGCCGCCAAACTTGATGAGATTGCCGAGGGCATCTTCAAGGCCTTCAAACAATTCAAAACAGACTACGATCGTAGTTTGAACGTGACCATACCGCAATCGGCTCAGACGTCTTCTGCAAAACCATCGGAGCACGAAGCATCAAAAGCTTCGGAAAAACCCACCGCAGAAGAGGCACGTGCAACTTCGGACGGGCCATGGTTCGGTACGCAGATTCTCGCCTTGAGCCGTAGACTTTCCGATGACGATCCTGCATTTCACGGGCAGAAAGTCACTGCTGTCAGAGACGGTAATATATATAGGTATATAGCCGGATGTTCCGCTGACCGGAAAGAGGCTCTCGCAGAAAGCCGCGTTCTCAAGAAAACGTTTCCGGATTCATTCCTCGTGCGGGTGGATCAGGATGGAAAGGTGGAGCGTAGCCGCTGATCTGTTGTGCTGCCGGACTGTTTTTAAGTTAGACAGATAATAAGCAAAAATATGAAACATACGAAAGAACTGAAAATCGGAATATTTGTCGTCGTAATTCTCGTCGGCTCATTTTTCGTCATCAACTACCTCCGGGGGAAAGACGTGTTCAACCGCGAGATTGAGCTCAAGGGGCATTTTGATAACGTTGAAGGGCTTGTGCCTTCGGCTGTTGTCCAGTACAGAGGCTTCAAGGCCGGACAAGTGTCAAAAGTGGAATACTGTCCGGAGACCGACAGTTTTGAGGTTATCTGCGCGATAGATAAAAAGTTCCGCATCCCGGCTGATTCAAAGATGACAATCTTCAGCACAAGTATAATGGGTGGCAAGGGCATCCTTCTCGAAACCGGAGAGTCAGCGGACATTGCAAAGGACGGGGATGAACTTTCGGTTGCAGTGCAGGCTGACCTCGTTGAGTCGCTTGCCGCGAACATCGGTCCGATTATGGACGCCCTGGACAGCACTTTGGCCAAACTTGACAAAACTTTGGGCGCTGTGAACAATCTTCTCGGAGAAGAAAACCGTGGCAACATTACACTTGCGATTGCAGATCTCAAGAGGACAATGACAAACGTCGCCGCACTCACCGGAAGCCTCAATTCCAGGTCTTCTGACATAGAGACTTTCATCTCCGAACTCGGGGCAGTCTCCATAAAGCTCGCCTCAATTGTCGAAAAGGCAGACGGAGCGATGGATGACCTCGGTAAATTTGCCGGCAATCTCGAAAAAAGCGACATAGAAGGGCTGGTAAAGTCCATAACGAATCTCTCAGAGTCCATCCAAAATCCTGACGGCTCAATGGGCAAATTTCTTCACGACGGCAATATCTACAATTCCGCAGATTCGCTTATAAACGAACTTAACGATCTCATCTCCAAAATGAAGGAGAATCCTAAGAAATATATGAAAATATCCGTGTTCTGACACCTTTGTTGCCGGAAATACTTCTTTTGAACTTTTCAAAATTATAAGTCACTAAAACTATGTGTAATTAAATAAATCTTTGGATGTAACTTATTATATGTCAGTGCTTTATATTTGAAATATATAAAAACAGAAAATCTCTATCCCGCATATTAAAAAATTATTTATATACAATAGAAAAAGAAATTTTTTATAATTTTTTTTTCACCAACTTTGCAATCCCTGTGAAAAAACAGGGTGATTTTTCAACGAAGGGAATGACACAAGAAAGACACATACAGATTTGGAACAACTGCCTGCGCTTTATAGAACAGAATATAGAGCCGCAGCAGTTTAATGTATGGTTCCGTCCGATTCGTCCGGTGTCGTTCACTGGGTCCGAGCTCACGATTGAAGTGCCATCGGCATTCTTTATGGAGTGGCTTGAGAACTACTATCTCAATCTTCTGAAGGCGGCGCTCAAGAAGGAGATCGGTGCGATGGCTCAGCTTAAGTATGTCTTCAAGCCGGTAAGGGTCCAGCCTCCGATGAAATGCCCGGCATCGCAGAGTAACACTCCCGTCAACAGACCGATTTCGATTTCTCCGGTGAACGGAGCCGGTACACCGGGAGCGTTTGTATATCCTGGACTTCAGCGAGTTCAGGTGAATCCGCAGTTGAATCCTGTCTATTGTTTTCACAACCTCGTCAAGGGCGAATGCAACAAGATGGGCGTGACAGCAGGGGAGAGCATTTCGGTGTCTCCGGGAAAAACGGCGTTCAACCCGCTTTTCCTCTTCGGAGGTCCGGGGCTCGGAAAGACGCACCTCGCTCAGGCAATCGGTATCGCAATTAAGGAGCAGTTCCCGGAACTCATAGTTCTCTATGTACCGGCCAACAGGTTCAAAACGCAGTATATGGAGGCATATGTGAACAATAAGCTCACTGATTTCATGGCCTTCTACATGAAGATGGACGTTCTCATCGTCGATGACATTCAAGATCTTGCCAGCCACGGTACGCAGAATGCCTTCTTCAACATATTCAACCATCTTCACCAGAGCGGAAAGCAGCTCGTGTTTACTTCCGACCGTCCGCCGGTTGAGCTCCAGAATTTCGAGGAGAGACTTCTCTCCAGACTCAAATGGGGGCTTTCCGTCGAACTCACACGACCGGACTACGCGACAAGGCTGGCGATGCTTCGTTCCCGCAGCAGTCGGGAGGGAGTCGAGCTTTCCGATGACGTGCTCAGCTACCTTGCGACTAACATCCGCTCCAATTTCAGGGAACTCGAGGGTGCTCTCATCTCGCTCATCGCGAACGCGACTCTCGCTCACAGGGAAATCACGGTCGAACTTGCCGAACAGATTACCGGACAGCTTGTCGGAGAAGTGAAGAATGAGATCTCAATCGCTCAGGTACAGCAGGTCGTATGCGACTACTTCAACATTTCAAAGGAAGAAATGCTCTCAAAGACAAGAAAGCGCAACATCGTTCAGGCACGCCAGATTTCGATGTACATGTCGCGCAATCTCATCAACTGCTCCCTTTCCGCGATCGGTGCTGAGACCGGAGGAAAAGACCATGCGACAGTGCTCCATGCCTGCTCGACCGTCACGGACCTCATTGCCACGGATAAGGTGTTCAAGCAGTATGTTACCGACATCGAAAAAGTTCTTGTTCCTCGTGCGTAAGAGCGGGCATCTGCTTCGTTTTCCTCGTGCGTAAGAGCAGGCATCTGCTTCGTTGCGCACCTTGATGAAATCCTCACAACCGTGAGGTTGCTACGGTTTCATCTTCACTGCGCGCCTTGCATCTGCCCACTCTTGCGCACGAGGTGTCTCAGTGTTTTTTTTAACGAGAATCATTCTGTCATTTCGTAAGCATCTAGAATCCTTGTTTCTGGAAAAATTCGTATATTTACACTTCGAATGTAAAATGTACGGATGATATGAACTCAGAGAAAATTCTTTCCATTTTCAAGGAAATAACACGCATACCTCGTGAATCGGGGCATGAGGAGAAAATTGTGGAGTATCTCGTGAACTTTGCGAAAGAGCACGGCCTCGAATACAAGACGGATGACGTGAATAATGTTGTCATAACTAGGCCAGCATCAAAAGGTTACGAGGATAGGTCAACCATTGTCCTTCAAGGACATACGGATATGGTTTGCGAGAAAAACGCCGGAGTTGAACACGATTTTGCAAAAGACCCGATTCGCTATGTCATCGAAGACGGGTGGATGATTGCCAAAGACACAACTCTCGGTGCTGACTGTGGAATCGGAGTCGCAGCGCAGCTTGCCGCTCTCATTGACCCGGCTCCTTGCGGAAAAATTGAGTGCCTATTTACCTCGTCCGAGGAAACTGGCATGGATGGGGCTTTCGGGCTCAAGCCGGGCTTCATCACAGGAAAGACCCTGATAAACCTCGATTCGGAGGATGAAGGCGAGCTTTTCATAGGGTGCGCCGGCGGACTTGACACCACGGCCGTGTTCAACTACATCCCGAAACCTCTTTCTACAGATTCCAAATGCTTTTCTGTCAGGATATTCAATGGTGTAGGCGGTCACAGTGGAGATGACATCAACAAGGGACGTGCAAATGCTGTCCAGTTGCTTGCGCGTTTCCTGAACGACTGTCTTTCATCTGCGGATTTCAAACTCTCCCTCTGCTGCATTGACGGCGGCAATAAGCGCAACGCAATTGCCCGCGAGTCCTCCGCGACAGTTGCCCTTACAGGAGACGAAGCTGCGTTCAAGTCCGATTGGGACAGCTTTTCTGCAGACGTGAAAGGGGAGTACTCCGTTACTGAACCGGATCTTTCTTTTGCCCTTGAGAGCGTTCCTGCACCGGCTTTCACATTTGACACGGACTCAGCCATGCGGATTGTCCGCGGCCTCTATGCGGCTCCTCACGGAGTTCTCGCAATGAGTGCCGACATCCCGGGACTTGTCGAAACCTCGACCAACCTGGCCTCTGTCAAGATGCTGGATGGCAACAAGGTACGGGTGGGAACGAGCCAGCGCAGTTCCATCACCTCTGCTCGCCGCGCTGCTGCTGCAAAGGTGGAGGCATCATTCCTGCTTGCCGGCGCTGAAGTCACTCACGAAGGCGAGTACCCAGGATGGAAACCTACGCTTGATTCCGAGATTCTGCGCAGAAGCGTAGCGTCATACAAGAAGCTTTTCGGTGTAGAACCTGCTGTCAAGGCTATCCATGCCGGGCTTGAATGTGGACTTTTCCTTGAGATTTATCCCGATCTGGACATGATTTCATTTGGTCCGACACTGCGCGGCGTCCATGCTCCCGGCGAGCGCCTCGACCTTGCTTCCCTCGACAAGTTCACGCTCCTTCTCGATGATATCCTACACAATTAGATTTCTCAGGTTTCGCAAGTGCGAAACACCTCTTTTGAGCCCTTGTGGCGAAGGCAAGTCCTCTCCCCGAGGGAGAGGATTTAGGAGAGGGGTAACGTGGACAGAAAAAAGTGCGTGGGGTTTGAGAGTTTGATAAATGAGATAAGTTTAATATTCGCAAGGAGTTAGAATACTTGCGAAACTTGAATTAGATTATGGCAGGAACAGATATAAAAATCGCCCCATCAATGCTTTCGGCGGATTTCCTTCACCTTGAGAAGGATGTCCGAATGGTAAATGAATGCGCCGACATATTTCACCTTGACGTGATGGACGGGACATTTGTTCCAAACATCTCATACGGATTTCCTGTGGTCGAAGCCATTGCAAGGCAGGCCAAGAAGCCTCTTGACGTGCACATGATGATTGTGCATCCGGAAAAATATGCCGTGAAATTCGTGGGCGCCGGAGCTTCTATGGTCAGTTTCCATCTCGAAGCAGTAGAAAATGACAGGAAGGCCGATGATATTCTCTCAGAAATCCGCCTCGCCGGTGCCAAGGCCGGACTTGTCATCAATCCTGACATTCCGGTCGAGCGCCTGTATCCGCATCTTGAAAATGCGGACTACTTTCTGATAATGTCGGTGTTCGCGGGGTTCGGCGGCCAGAAATTCATTCCGGAGACATTCACAAAGATTCGCAACCTCAAGGAATACATGGAAAAGCAGGGGATTGTTCGCCCGATTGAGGTGGACGGCGGAGTGTCAAAGGAGAACGTTCACGCATTGTGCGAAGCAGGCGCGGAGATTTTCGTCGCCGGAAGCGCCATCTTCAAGAGCGAATGCCCCGGAGATTACATTGCCCAGATGAGGCAGCTTGCTGTAGACTGATTCCATCCTTGAGGCAAATATTCTGCAAAACCGGTCGAGGCAGACGTCTGTCCCGAACCTTTTCCCAGTGAGGACTGCAACCGAAACCGGATTCACGAGCTCGGGAGGAAAAGCAGTCTGATTCAGGTTTATTCCGATTCCGATTATGCTGGCACTCAGATGTCTGCCGTCTGTTCTGTGCTCTATCAGGATGCCGCAGATTTTCCGGCTGTCCACATAGACGTCGTTTGGCCATTTTACCCATGCGCAGAGCCCGAGCTCGGCAAGAAAGCGGACAACGCTCGCCGCTGCTGCTGCACTGATCAGCATCTGACAGGCGGCCGGAAACGGCGGCCATGGTGCATTCTCCGGCCTCTCGCCGAACAGAAAGGCCATCTCGTCGCCTGGCAGGGCATATTTCTGCACAATAGTGAACGTCATGTTTTCTCCGGGTGCGGCAAGCCATTTCCTATTGTCTTTTCCGCGCCCGGCAGTCTGACACCTCGCCGCTATGACTGACATATTGTCAAGTTCCCCGAGCCTTCTTGCAGCCTCGCTGTTGGTCGAATCTATTTCATCATACCATATTATATGACAACTCCTGCCCATTGGTATACTCCGAATTGTTATTGGTTCGTTTTTTGATTATATTTGCAGGCTAATTTAGGCATATTTTTGTAAATACTTATAAGATCATAGATGAAAGTCAACGAAGTTAAGGTCATTGCAGAGGCAATGCTCGAAAAGAAGGGCCAAGGAGTCCTTTCCCTCAATCTGAAAAAAATAGGCACTGCCATATCCGATTATTTTGTGGTCTGCAACGCCGATTCCACGACAAACGTTCTGGCAATCGCCGACAATGTGGAAGACAGGATGATTGAACGCTGCAAGAGGAAGGTAATACGTTCACAAGGACGTGAAAATGCCCTGTGGGTCATCCTTGACTACGGGGACATAGTGGTGCATGTGTTCCAGACGGCATATAGGGATTTCTATAGAATAGAGGATCTTTGGGCTGATGCCGCACGCACGGACTATAGTGACGAGGTAAGTGAATAAGCGTTTCAGAACATGGCAGAAAAGAAGAAAAACAACAATAAGGACAGAAAGGTTAAGGTCATATCCATCAATCTGTCATGGCTTTACCTGCTCCTGATAGGAGTTATCCTATGGATGCTGTTCTTCGGACAGGGAAATAGCGGGGCAAATCCTCAGAAGGTTGAATGGGAAGAGGTGCAGCAGATGGCGCTTGATGGGGATGTCCAGGAAATCGACTTCGTCAGGAATGACTACGAAGGAAAGATCAAGATACGTCCCGACAGGCTCGAGAAATATGCGGACAAGTTCGGCGGGCAGCTGCCGAAGAAGTCTCCGCACTTCTTCTTCCTGGTGTCGAACAACTTCAACGCAGAAGAGATGTTCGGGGCTCTGAACGCACAGCTTCCGCAGGAATCGCGCTTCAAACTCGTTATGGAGAATAACGACAAGACGTGGATTGATATACTCAATTGGCTTCTGTGGCCGGTTCTGCTGATAGTCTTTTGGGTGTTTATGTTCCGGGGAATGGGCAAGAGTATGGGCGGTCCTGCTGGAGGCGGAATCTTCAGCGTGGGCAAGACACCAGGAAAACTCGTGGACAATAAAGACAAGAGCAAGGTCACTTTCAAGGATGTCGCCGGACTTTACGGAGCCAAGGAAGAGGTGATGGAAATCGTTGACTTTCTGAAGAATCCGAAGAAATACACGGCCCTTGGAGGAAAGATTCCGAAAGGTGCGCTGCTTGTCGGCCCTCCGGGTACGGGAAAGACCCTGCTCGCCAAAGCCGTGGCAGGGGAAGCCAATGTTCCGTTCTTTTCGATTTCGGGTTCCGATTTTGTGGAAATGTTCGTCGGCGTGGGTGCCTCACGTGTGCGTGACCTGTTCCGCCAGGCAAAGGAGAAGGCTCCGTGCATTGTCTTTATCGATGAGATTGACGCAGTGGGTCGGGCAAGGAGCAAGAACGGCGGCTTTTCTTCAAATGACGAACGAGAGAACACTCTGAACCAGCTGCTTACCGAGATGGACGGATTCGACACCAATTCCGGTGTCATCATACTCGCGGCAACCAACCGTGCGGACATCCTCGACAAGGCGCTGCTCCGTGCCGGACGTTTCGACCGTCAGATTCATGTCGATCTTCCGGATCTTAAGGAGAGAGGAGAAATTTTCAAGGTCCACCTCAAGGGGATTAGGCTTGCGGACAACTTTGACGTTGAATTCCTCGCCAAGCACACGCCAGGTTTCTCCGGTGCAGACATTGCAAATGTCTGCAACGAGGCTGCGCTCACTGCAGCAAGGCACAACAAACACAGTGTTGACAAGCAGGATTTTCTCGATGCGGTAGATCGTATCATCGGCGGTCTTGAGCGCAAGGACAAGATAATCACTCCGGCAGAAAAGAAGTCAATCGCTCATCACGAGGCAGGCCACGCCGTTGTCAGCTGGCTGCTTCCGAATGCCAATCCTTTGTTCAAAGTCACGATTGTACCCCGCGGACAGGCTCTCGGAGCCGCATGGTATCTTCCGGAGGAGCGCCAATTGATGACCAAGGAGCAAATGGTGGACGAGATGTGCTCTCTCATCGGAGGTCGCGTCGCCGAGGAAATTGTCAACGGACAGCCTTCCACCGGTGCGCTGAACGACCTTGAAAGGTTGACCAAGATGGCATACAGCATGGTATGCTACTACGGAATGAGCGACAAGGTCGGTACGGTTTCCTTCTATGACTCGACGGGTTCAAGGGGATATGAGCTCACGCGGCCGTACAGCGAGAGGACTGCCGAGGTTATGGACGAGGAGGTCAAGCGCATCGTGAAAGAAATCCACGACAGGACTCTGGCAATTCTCACCGAACATAGGGAGGAATTCCTTGAAGTGGCAGCGCTTCTGCTTGAGAAGGAAGTCATCTTTGCCGATGACCTTGAAAGGATTCTCGGTCCGCGTGCCGGAGACGACAACGGACAGACCCGCAGTGATGAAAAGAAGGCCAAAGCTCAGGAGGAGGCTGAAAAGTCGGCCGAAGAGAGGCACTCTGGGGATGCGGATGGCAGCTCCGACGGTGAAGACAATCAAAATGAAGAAAATACGGAACAATGAAAAATCTGATAATCAGGACTGTATCCGGCGTGGTTTTCCTGGCAGTGATGCTTCTGGCATTGCTGTCAGGAGATTGGTTTGAAGGGGGAAAGTACATTTTCGCGACCCTGATGAGTTTCGCGCTGGTGATGATGATGGTGGAATTTTTCCGGATGACTATGGGAAACGTCTACAAGGCCTCGCGGGTGCTGGCTATTGTGGGAGCATGCCTGATGTTTGCCGTCACTTTCCTTGTCCAGTCCACAGAAGCAGTTACGGGACGATTCATCACCCTCGCTTTCATTCCGCTTTTTGTTGTGATGATTAACTCCCTCTATGTCAAGGATAAGAAAGATTTCGGAAAGTTCTCCAACATCTACACGGGCATACTCTACATCGCCGTTCCATGGACCTTGCTCAACTTCACGGCATTCGACTCGAATCACGACTTCAACGGGCTCATGCTCCTGTGCATGTTCATAATAATCTGGGTGTCGGATGTCGGAGCTTATCTGTTTGGCAGCACGCTCGGGCAGAAGTTCGGCCCTAAGCTTTTCCCGACCATTTCGCCTCACAAGTCATGGGTCGGATGCATCGGAGGATTCGCTTGTGCCATCGGAGCCGGCTACGGAATGCACTGCCTTGACTGGCTTCCGTTTTCTGAACTTGCGTGGTATCACTGCCTTGCGATTGCCGCAATAATGAACATAACCGGAGTATATGGAGATCTTATTGAATCTCAATGGAAAAGGTATTATGGGGTAAAGGATTCCGGCAACATTATTCCCGGACACGGCGGCATGCTTGACCGCTTCGACAGCGCACTCGTTGCCATCCCTGCTGCCACTGTCTACATGATGTGCTTCGATATACTTTGAAAAACAGGCAAGTTTAGCTATATTTACAAATTCTTTAGAACTTGAGAAGTATTTGGAGGAAAGACAATGAAAATACATAAAGACTGTTACAAAACCATCGCTGTGGTCTGGCTGATATGCCTGATACTTCTTTTTCTTATATGGCGTTTTTTGTACAACATACTTTACGTTTCTATACCCCTCTCGATGGTGTTGCTGTTCCTGATGGGCTTCATCACCTATTTTTTCCGCCTTCCGAGGCGTGAGACAATTCCGGGAGACAATGTGCTGACGGCGGTCGCCGATGGAGAAATCGTCATCCTGGAAAAAGTTTATGAACCGGAATACCTTAAGCGCGAGTGCATCCAGGTTTCGATATATATGAACTTCTTCAATGTCCATGTGAACTTCTGGCCGATGGACGGAGAGGTAAGCTACTATAAGTATCATCCGGGAAAATACTATCTCGCATTTCTTCCCAAGGCATCGGAGCTCAATGAGCACTCCTCTGTAGGAATGAGGAACGCCTATGGCGAGATTTTGTTCAAACAGCTTGCCGGCACATTCGCAAGGCGCATCGTATGCTATGCGAAGCCAGGCAACGTTGTGAAAAAGGGCAGTCAGTGCGGAATCATCAAATTTGGCTCACGAATAGACATGTATCTTCCGCTCGACGCGGACATAAAGGTTGAGATCGGTGATGATGTCCGTGCCTGCGAGACGGTAATCGCGGAACTTGGCAATAAACCGGTATCTTCTATATAAGCGACTATGAATGAAGTCTTTATAATCCTATTTCTCATTCTGCTCAACGGAGTCTTCTCGATGTCAGAGATCGCGATGATTTCCGCACGGAAGTCCAGCCTTCAGAGTGAGGCTGAAGACGGAAACAGCAAGGCAAAAAGGGCACTCAAACTTGCAGGAGATCCGGATAAATTCTTGTCAACCATACAGATTGGCATCACCTTGATAGGTATTCTCACCGGTATTTTTTCCGGCAATGAAATCGCTCGTTCCCTCGGGGGAGTATTCGAGAAATGGGGAGTCCCGGTCTCGACCGCGAGCGGACTGGCAAAGACCCTGATTGTCATAATTGTAACATATTTCTCTATTGTGCTTGGCGAGCTTGTCCCGAAGCGCATAGGAATGAGCAAGGCCGAAAAGGTTGCCAAGGCAATGGCCGGGCCAATGTCCGTGCTTTCAAAGATTGCATCGCCTTTCATATGGATTCTTTCAAAGAGTACGGCCGGTGTTGCCAAAATGTTGGGTATCAAGGAAAATGACAATAATGTTACGGAGGATGAAATCATCTCGCTCGTTCAGGAAGGGACAGAGGACGGTGAAGTCTCCGCAGTGGAACAGGACATAGTGGAGCGCGTGTTCACGCTCGGCGATCTCAGCGTGAATACGATTATGACCTCCCGTCAGGACATAGTCTGGCTTGACAAGACTATGACAGAGGCCGAGGTGAGGGAAGTCATAGAGGAGAACATATACGAGGAATACCCTGTATGTGACGACGATCTCGACCATGTCATCGGAGTGCTGAACATCAAGGACTTCCTTCGCGGCTATGGAAAGGATGGCTTTGACCTCGTGAAGATGATGAGGGACCCCGTGTATTTCCATGAGAATATGACCGTCTACAAGGTTTTGGAAGAAATGAAGGTCAAACGCATCTCCCGCGCTCTTGTCTGCGACGAGTTCGGCTCGCTATGCGGATTCATTTCCTTGAAGGACATAATGGAAGCGCTTGTAGGCAATGTCAATGATGACGAGGAGGAGGAACCGTACATCGTTCCGCGTCTCGGTACTGACGGCAAGCCGGACACTACCGGAGCAAGTGGCTATCTTGTTGAAGGACAATGCCCGATTTATGACTTTCTGTCCTACTTCGACCTTCTCGATGACACGATGGAAGACTTTGAGTACACGACCATTGCCGGTCTTATCCTCAGCGAAACCGGTCACATTCCTTCAGCCGGAGAAATTATCAGCTGGGAAGGCTTCTCTTTCGAAGTCGTTGACATGGACGGCCCGAGAATCGACAAGGTACTTGTCCATAAAATCCAGCAGGAGCCGGAAGAGAAAGAGTCAGAGCAATCATCTGATAAAAACTCTAAGTCAAGCAGCGAGAAGGACTCGTAGGGACATAGCCTCTTATGATGCCGAGGGGGCTACAGTAAGAAAGGCTATCCCTACGACTCAGCCCGTTCAATCAATTCTAACAATCTATCAACGGCTTCTGCCTCTGGAACATGCTTCAGGACAGCTTCCTTGCGATGATAGATTGACACCTTTCCGTTTCCCTCCCCGACATATCCCCAGTCGGCATCTGCCATCTCGCCCGGACCATTGACGATGCAGCCCATGACTGCTATCACCATACCTTGCAGATGGGATGTCCGGCTCTTCACTGTCTCGAACGCCTCCTGAAGATTATACATCGTGCGTCCACATCCCGGGCAGGCGATATACTCCGGCCTATAGAATCTTCTTCGTGCGGCCTGCATCAGTTCATCAACCAGATAGTTCCCGAATTCAGGGGTGATATCCACTGCGTTTCCCTCAGCGTCAAGGTAGGTCCCACCGATTGTTAAGGAATCTGTCTCCTTGTCCAACAGCCTCTTACCGAAATCACAGGACGCATCGAAGAGCAGCCTCTCACGTGATGGCGCGTCATACTCCGCCGCGACGCTTCGTCCTTCGTCAGATATTGACAGATGCCGTAATGAAGAGTGTAGCCTATGCCCATAGCGGTCTGCAAGGTACTGTGCCGCAGGCAGTTCATTGACTGGTGGCTCAGTAAGTGAGACACGTATCGTGTCTCCTATGCCTTCCGCAAGCAGGGACGAAATCCCAACCAGAGACTTGATGCGCCCGGCGTCTCCGTTTCCCGCTTCGGTAACCCCAAGATGGATGGGGAAGTGCATGTCCTCTTCAATCATTGCATTGACCAACAGACGATAAGCTTCCACCATAACAATCGTATTACTCGCCTTGAGGCTTACAACGACGGACTCAAATCCATTTTCCCTGCACATCCGCAACCACTCCATTGTCGCTTCTTTCATCGCAAAGGATGTGTTTCCATAAAGTTCAGTAATCCGTTCCCCAAGCGAACCATGGTTCACCCCGATACGTAGCGCAGTTCCGTGCTCCTTGCATACGGCAACCAACTTCGAGAATTGCTCCCTGGCTTTGTTATGGTCACGATGGAAGTTGCCTGGATTTATGCGGACCTTATCGACAACGGCCGCTGCTGCAATGGCGATTTCCGAACTGAAATGTACGTCAGCGACAATCGGCACGTCAATCCCGTTGCTCCGCAGACGCGAACGGATTTCCGCGATGGAATCCACCTGCGCAAGTGATGGCACTGTGAGCCTGATCATCTGCGCTCCCGCTTCTGCCAGCTTGGCGCATTGACAGAAAGATGCTTCCACATCGGATGTGTGGGTGTTGCACATGGTCTGCACTACGATCGGTGCACCACCGCCCAGGATAAGGTTGCCGATCTTTACCGGATTGCTGATATACTTCATAATGTATTGAGTTTCTTTTTGGTATATATTCATTTTCTCATCAGTCGTGTACGCCCGGTACACTCCTTCTTCCAAAATAAATCTATCCTCAAAAATAAATCTCAAATCTGAGGATACTTTTTGGTCTATATTTCGATTTCATCGCCACTTTTCTACGTTCGGCAATCTCAAATGAATTTGGATTGCTCTCACTTATCGAAAAGGTTCATTTTCTCATCAGTCGTGTACGCCCGGTACACTCCTTTCCTCGTAGACAAAGGCTTTGGCCTCCTCACGTATCTGCCGGCGTGTCTTGCCGATGCGCTTTCCGAGCTGGAAATGGAGGCCGACAGAGACGATGATGTTCTGCTGATAGGAGTAGCGGTAGTAGTAGGAACTGTAATAGTTCGGTTTGAACAAGCTCGAAAATGAATGCTTGTACGTCGCCTGGAAATGTATTTCCACGGGGTCGAAAATGAATGCGAAACCTGCTCCGCCCTTGATACCGTAGTCAAAGCGATTTTCGAATCCGGCGAATTCCCGCTCGAACGAGACACTTGTGTGGGTATAGTCAGGAGTCAGGTTGATGTATTTCAGTTCATCGGAGGTTTCAGTCGTTGCATATCTATGGATATTGATTCGGTAGCCGACGTAGAGACCTGCGTTCAGAATGACTTTCATCTTCCAGAAATCCGCATGACAGTGGGCGAGCAGCGGCACTTCAACAACATCCATGACCGCAGACTGCGCTCCAAGGAACACCGGAACAGTCTGTTTCTTGCTGTCATAGCGGAACTTGTAGCCTTCCTGAGTGAAGAACAGACCGGCTTGGAATCCGAAATAGGGCATATACCCGAACATCTTTCCGTAACGCGTGTAGAGCACTCCCACATTATAGGGCATGAAAATCATATCCTCCTTGGCAATCTCCGGCTGAAGCAACGTCCGGCTCATCCCCACGCCATACTGGAATCCAATCATACTGTAATCGTTGATTCTTCTGCGCTTCTTCATGTCATACCTGTCTATGACATCGTTAGAGAGAGAATCCACGCTGAAGTGCGTCGTCGCGAGGGAATCAACGTTTATGTCGAAGTCCTGTGCGCGAAGTTCCGCCCAGAACAGAAGAATAATAGCCAACGATATGATATATAATTTCTTCATTCTTGACATTCCGTTATTTAAACATCTCTGTTACGTCAATTGTCTGCTCTATTTCCGCCATTTCCGGAATGTCGAGCACATAAGTCCCGTCATCGAGCTTGTAGAAAAGAACTTTCTCAGGCTGGCGGTGCTCCAGCAGAACGCCGGTGTCCACGATTCCGTTGCGGTTGATGTCCTCGGTGATTCGAACCGAATATTTCCCGGCTTTAAGGTATGGGAAAACGAGTTTTTTGTCGGACTCTATTATGTAGGAACGCAGAACCTTGTCTCTCTTTTCGTTCAGGAGGTCGACGATGTACTTGTTGTGGACGTTGTTCATCTCCATCGTGAGCGTGCTCAGTTTGTCATCGTTCGGAAGACTCACCTTGACGTCCAGACTGTCGTTTCTGAAACCGTTGATATCCATAAACTTGCGATGCGGAACCTTCATCTTGTACTCCCATCCCTGCATATACTGGAGCTTAGGGGTAAGGATATACTTCCTGAGGTTCAGGCTGTCCTGCACGACCTCGAACTTCTCCGACTTCTCCTGCTGACGAGGATTGACGGAAATGAATGATATAGAGTCAAATGCTTGTTCCACAATCGGATACTTGAACTCGAAGACAAAGCCATACTGCTCTATGTTCTCCGGCTTGGCGTCCACAGTAAATACGCACAGGGTGTCCTCCTTCTTAAGATCCTTCTTTGAACTCTTGCGTGCGGCAGCAGCTGTTTTGCGCGGCTTGGTGAGTTTTACGACCTCCGTGAAGTCTGATAGAAAACCTGTCGTGTCAGTCTTCATATACTTGACATTCAGGTAGAAAGTGTCCGGCTGCGTCTTGGGGTCGTTCACCCAGATTTCAAGGCTGTCGCGCTGGATGTTGAACTGAGTGATGAGCTTTTCCCGAGGAACTCCCTTTATCCAGATGGAATCCACCTGTGCGTAAGGCGCCATGAAAGTTATGTAAGCCGTCCTCTCTCCGAGGCGCTCCTTATTGACAATCATCTGCTTACTCGGCTTTTCCTTGAACAGGTTCAGCGTATGCTCGGACTTTCTCGCCATACATGCCAAGGTGTCCTTCATGTCATATTTCTGCAACTCGGGAATAGAGTCGGCAACCACCATGACCGGACGCACCAGAGAGTCGAGAAACGCCACTTTGTCGGTTTCCGAGTCATATTTGTTGTTGCCGTTCTCATCCATAATCGCGTACATTCTGTAGAGCGTGTCCTGGATGTTGCGAATTGCGAAATAACCCCAGTCATCGGTCTTTGCAGAGGCCACAGGGCGCTGGAGGAAGACCGCGGAATCAGCGTGGTCCTTGTAGAGCATCACAGTGGCACCCTTGACCGGCTTGAGGGTGTTGCAGTCTTGAACCGTACCCGTAACCATCATTGAGTCAATCACATTTCCGGTAGAGAATACGAGAGTGTATCCTGGGAACATATTACCCTCATTATTGTCGGCAATCGCGTTCGTCAGGTCGAGAGTATAGGTTCTGTTGGAATCGAGGTCACTCTCGAATGACACCACAACACTCTTTCCGTCAATTTTGTACTTCGGCCGTTTCTCCAGAGGCGGGGAGAGATAGATACCGGCGGGATCCTTCACCACCACATATTCATTGAAGGTAAACTTCAACTTCGTCTTGTGTGTCGGGACATTTATGCTTCCGTCCGCCGGATTAACTTTCCGCATTATCGGAGGAATCGTGTCTTTCGCGCCTCCGCTCGGAGGAGTCGTAGTATTGGCACAGGAATGCGAGAATATCATCACACCGAGCACAGCCCCGACCGGAAGCAAAGGGAAATATTTTTTTAGGAATATTTTGAAAATTCTGTTCATACTTTCTTACTTTTTACTGCAGGAACCTATTGTGCTACAGATCCTTTCTTGTGACGTTCCGTATTCCATCAATCTTCGAAAGCTTCTTCAGAAGTCCTTCGAGGCTCTTCTTGTCGTGCACCATCAGATCCATCTCTCCCTTAAAAATCGAATCCTTGGACTCGAAAACGAGTCTCTGGAGGTTGACCTTCATTACATAGGAAATATATTTGGTGATTTCGTTCAGCAGCCCGACCCTATCGATGCCGTCCAGAGCCACAGACGCGAGGAAACTTTGGTCCTCATCTGCCTCCCACTTCGGGGAAACGATTGACTCACCGTGAGTTGCTGCGAGGCTATTTGCCACAGGGCATGATTTCTTATGGACCGTGATGATCCCATCCTTATCTATGAATCCCACCACGGGATCGCCGGGAATCGGGTGGCAGCAAGTAGCTATTACAAACTGGTTGTCAGTGTTGCGGCTGTCGTTGATGACGTATTCGTTCTTGGGTTTCGATGAACGGAAGAAAGGAAGCGTCCATTTTCCGGAAGTTTTCTTTGTCGCCTCCTCATCCGCAGCTTTCTGGCGATCAAGTTTCTCGAAATATTCGGTGACCACATTAATGGCCTTGCGCGTTTTAAGAAACGAGAGCCATTCGCGCTTCGGGTTCTCCATCTGCGCAGTGATGATTTCCACCTGGTCGCCGGGACGCAGGACGTAGGAGAGCGGCTCCAGACGGAGATTGACCTTCGCGGCAATGGCCTTGTTGCCGATGTGGGTGTGAATCATATACGCGAAGTCCAAGGCCGTCGCACCTTTCATTATTGACTTCTGCTCGCCCTTCGGCGTGAAGACGAATATCTCCGAGGTCGTCAGATCGTTGTGTATGATGTCCAGGAGCTCAAGCGCGTTCACGTCAGGGTTCATCAGGATTTCCTGCACCTTGGCAATCCACTTGTCCATCTCGCTGTCATTCTCCCCGACGAACCCGTCCCTCTTGTAGGCCCAGTGCGCAGCGATACCCTTCTCTGCGATGTCATCCATCCTGCGCGAACGTATCTGCACCTCAATCCAGATGCCCGATTTGCTCATCACTGTGCAGTGCAGCGCCTCATACCCGTTATTCTTCGGCTGTTTTATCCAGTCGCGGAAACGGTCTGCCTTGTAGTCGTACTTATTGGTAATCGCCACATATATATTATAGCAGAGCTCCCTTTCCTTGTCGATGTCGCTGACCTTCGGGTCAAAGATAATCCTGACGGCATAGAGGTCGTAGACCTGCTCGAAAGTGACGTTTTTAGTCTTCATCTTGTGCCAGATGGAGTACGGGGACTTCACCCTCTTCCGGATCTCGTAGTTTATGTTCATACGGTCGAGGAGCTTGCGTATGGTGCCGATGAACTCGTCGACCTGCTTCTCCTTGTCACTGACGTTGCGGTTGATTTTCGCCTGAATCTCATTGAACGCCTGAGGCTCCTTGTAGCGAAGCCAAATGTCCTCCATTTCTGACTTTATGCTGTAGAGGCCAAGACGGTGGGCAAGCGGGATGAATATAAACATCGTTTCGCTCAGAATCTTGTCCCTCTTGTGCTCCGGCATGAACTCGATGGTGCGGCAGTTGTGCAGACGGTCGGCGAGTTTGATGAGAACAACGCGCACGTCGTCGTTGAGTGTGAGGAGTATGCGCTTGAAATTCTCGGCCTGTATGCTCTTGGTTTGGGCCTTGTCCTCATTGTCGAGCACTGTCTTGATTTTCGTGAGTCCTTCTACAAGCGAGGCTATTTTGTCGCCGAAGAGGTTTCTGATGTCTTCTGAGGTGTATTCCGTATCTTCCACAACATCGTGCAGAAGTGCGGCCACGATGGACTTGTAGCCGAGCCCGATGTCGCTGACAACGATTTTCGCAACCTCAATCGGGTGAATTATGTATGGCTCGCCCGAACGTCGTCTCACTCCCTTGTGCGCCTCGTTCGCAAAGTCAAACGCCTTCTGGACGACGTCGAGTTCCTCCTGATTCGCGCATCTCCGCTTTGCCGCCTCCTTGAGGGAGGCATATTCTCTCGCAATCAGCGCGTAATCCTGAGCTGTAAATTCTGAAATGGTGTTCATAAATCTCTAAAACAGGCTGAGCTGTTCCCCGGAATGATGCCCGGACTGCTCATCGTTAATATTCTTCTTGGCGCTATCCACATCTTCCACAGATGCCGGCGTTTCACCCTTGGCGGCGGAAATCATGTCCATGAACTCGGATTCGCTGATTATGCGTATTCCGAGCGACTCCGCTTTCTTTATCTTTTCCGGCCCCGGCTTTTCTCCGGCAAGGAGGTAGTCGGTCTTTCCGCTCACGGACGACGAGTTCTTTCCACCGTTTGCCTCGATGAGCGACTTCATCTTGTCACGCGGTATGCTATAGTTGCCGGTAATTACAATCACGGCCCCGCCCAGAACGTCGCTTTTGTCCAGTCCGTTCCCTTCAACGGCCATTTTCAGCCCGGCAGCCCTGAGGCGCTGGACCTCGCGGATGTTGTCCGGATCCATGAAGAAGTCGTAAATGCTGTCAGCAATCACCTCCCCAACGTCCGGCACCGACAGCAGCGTCTCTTTGTCGGCAGCAGCCACGGCATCGATGTTCTTGAAGAACCTCGCAACGGTTTTTGCCGTGGTCTCTCCGACATAGCGTATCCCTATTGCGAATAGCACATTCTCGAATGGTGTGGCCTTCGAGGCACGGATGCTTTCAAGAAATCGCTCTGCGGAACGCTCTTTCCAACCGTCAAGTGTCAGCAGCTGTTCCTTGTCGAGGTCGTAGAAATCGGCCGGCGTCCTGACCAGCGACAGATTGTAGAGCTGGTCCACGGTCGCGTCGCCAGCGAGTATGTTCATTGCCTTGCGGCTGAGGAAATGCACGAGACGTCCCTTAATCTGGGTCGGACAGCCATGTATGTTCGGGCAGAAGAACTTGGCTTCCCCCTCGTCGCGCACGAGACGGCAACCGCAGTCGGGACAATATTCCGGAAAGTCAGGCTTCTTCAGAGCGGCATTGCGCATTGACAGCTCCACTCCGGTAATTTTCGGAATGATTTCTCCGCCTTTCTCCACGTAGACATAATCCCCGATGCGCACGTCCAGAAGTTCCATCTGCTCGGAGTTGTGCAGGCTCGCGCGCTTAACCGTCGTTCCTGACAGCAGCACCGGTTCAAGGTTCGCTACCGGAGTCACGGCACCGGTCCTCCCGACCTGGTAGTCAATGGAAAGCAGTTTCGTGAGTGCCTGCTCAGCCTTGAACTTGTAGGCCACAGCCCAGCGCGGAAACTTGGCCGTGTAGCCGAGGGCTTTCTGGTAGGGCAGTTCGTTGACCTTTATGACAATGCCGTCAGTGGCAAAAGGCAGTTTTCTTCGTTCCGAGTCCCAATAGGATATATAGTCCTCGATTTCTTCGATGTTGCGGCAGACTTTGCTCTTGTCCGACACGGGCAGCCCCCATGACTTTGCCGCAGAGAGGGCCTCTGAGTGGGTCGCGAACGGAAGATTCTCGCCAAGTATATGATAGAGAGTACATTCCAGACCACGCTTTCCAACCTCCGAAGGATTCAGAAGCTTAAGCGAGCCGGATGCTGCATTGCGCGGGTTTGCAAATGGGGCATCCTCATCGCGTTCGCGTTCAGCGTTGAGCCTGTCAAATGCCGCATAGGGCATGTAAATCTCTCCTCTGATTTCAAATTCTTCAGGGAATGTGCCTCCGTGGAGCTTCTGCGGTATGTTTGAGATATGCCGCACATTCGCCGTGACGTCGTCTCCCACAGTGCCGTCACCGCGCGTCAGCGCACGGAAAAGTTCTCCGTTCCTATAGGTGAGGCAGATTGCTGTGCCGTCAAACTTCAGTTCGCAGCTGTAGCTGAACGTCGTGCTTCCGAGAGACTTCGAGACGCGCTCGGAAAAAGCGACGACCTCGGAAATGTCGTAAGTGTTGCCGAGCGAGAGCATAGGATAGCGGTGTCTGTACTGCGCAAATTCTTTTGTACGATCGCTTCCGACGTGCTGGGTGGGGGAGTCCGGCGTGACAAGTTCCGGATATTCTTTCTCCAGCTCAATGAGTTCATACATCAGGTTGTCATACTCGAAGTCACTGAGCGTTGGAGCATTGTCCACATAATAGCGTCTGTTGCTCTCGGTCAGGATCTGCCTGAGTTCGTTTATCCTCCGTATGTCTTTTTCCCTCTGTTCCATATTTTATCAAATATCTTACAAATTTACCAAAAAATTCGGGGATATTGGATTTTAGTTGTATTTTTGCGCCGCGAAATCGTGAATATCTGCGGATATGACGGATTTTGCGGAGAAAAGATACGAATATTCATATAATAAAATATTACAGAGTTATGAAAGATTCAATCATTATCCTCTGCGGCGGTGGTCCTGCCCCTGGAATGAATTCAGTTTCAATGAGTGTTGCAAAGACTTTTCTCTCAAGGGGTTACAGGGTAATCGGCCTTCACGGCGGTTACTCCGGACTTTTCTCAAAAAACGCCCGCACTGAGGACATCGACTTCGCTAAGGCAGACCGCTACTTCAACCGCGGCGGTTCCTACCTTGAGATGAGCCGTTTCAAACCGACCGACAAGGATTTCGAGGAGAACTTCAACCTCGATCTTTTCAAAGAGAACAACATCAAGCTTCTCGTGACAGTCGGCGGCGACGACACGGCATCGACAGCGAACAGAATTTCCAAGTTCCTTGCAGCAAAGAACTATCCGATTGCAAACATCCATTGCCCTAAGACCATAGACAACGACCTTCCTCTTCCGAACAACACCCCGACTTTCGGCTACAACTCCGCAAAGAACGAGGGTGCGCACATCGCGAGGACCGTCTATGAAGATGCACGCACATCAGGCAACTGGCTCATCATCAGCGCAATGGGACGTACTTGCGGTAGCCTTGCGCTCGGAATCGGCGAGGCAACTCACTGCCCGATGACCATCATTCCCGAGATGTTCAACCACACAGAGATGACTCTTGAGAAAATCATCAAACTCTCAATCTCTGCAATCGTGAAGAGAAAACTTCTCGGCATCAACTATGGTACTATCATCGCAGCAGAGGGCCTTTTCCACAATGATGAGGTTGCAAAAGAGGCTGCTGAAGCCGGAATCCACTTCACTTATGACGAGCACGGTCACCCTGAACTCGGCAAAATCTCAAAGGCAGTTCTTTTCAACGACCTTCTTGAGAAAGAGTTCAAGAAACTCGGAGTGAAAGTGAAGAGCCGTCCTGTGGAGATTGGTTATGACGTTCGCTGTCAGGATCCTGTGGCTTACGACCTCACCTACTGCACCGAGCTCGCAATGGGAGTTTACCAGCTCTTTAGCGAGGGCAAGACCGGATGTATGGTCTATGTCGACGCTTTCGGAAACGTTTCTCCGCTCTATCTCGCTGACCTTCAGGACCCTGAGACTGGCAAGATTCCGCCGAGAATCGTTGATATCAACGCCGGGACCGCGCAGAACTACTTTAAGTACATAGCTCACTACATCACTCCGGAAGACTACGAGGCAGCAAAAGCCTACCTTCCGAATCCGGAGGAGTATGACTTCCGCAAGATTCTCAACTGGTAGTCGGGGCGAAGAAAAGACGACAATAATGATGACAAAATGGGTGTCCGAGAGGTTCGGGCATCCATTTTGTTCGTTTTATAAAATGGTTAAAAATTATATTAAAATTTATTAAAAACATTTCGTGATTTCTCGACTTTTTATAAATTTGCAATGATAATTTATAGCTTTTAGTGATGAAAGAAGTCCGTATATTATTATATGTATCGCTTGCACTTGCATTTACGTCCTGCGGCGGGCGGCGTGACTATACGGAAGTCGTGAATCCTATGGTCGGGTCGGGAGGCCACGGCCATGTCTTTGTCGGCGCTAACTGTCCGCACGGTATGGTGGAAGTCGGGCCGAACAATCTTTCTGTGGGATGGGACTGGTGCTCCGGCTACCACGATTCGGACCGGACGATAACTGGTTTTGCGCAGAATCATCTCAGCGGAACGGGAATCGCTGACCTAGGCGAAATTATTCTGATGCCGTGCGCTGACAGTCAATACATTGAAAGCCTCGCGGAGGGGGGTATAGGCAGTGAGCCATATCATGTCGCGTTTGAAAAAGAGCGCGAACTGGCCGTTCCGGGGTACTATCGGGTCAGCTGCGACGGCTTCACGGCGGAATTGACCGCGACCGAACGTGTGGCATTCCACAGATATTCCTGGAATGACCCGAACTGCGAAAAATTCCTTCTTCTGGATCTTCGTCATGCACCAAAGTCGCTGATGTTCAGGACCGGTTGCCTTGAAGCTGCCATTGACCTGGCTGACTCCGTCTCCGTTTCCGGCTACAGGATTTCGGACGAATGGGCGAGAGGGCTGAAGGTCTGCTTCTTCGGCAAGTTTGACAGCCCGGTGAAGGATGTCCGTTTCTCTGTCGACTCCACCGTTGCTGTTCTCGGATTCGGAGCGCTGTCCTGTCTTGAAACACGCATTGCCCTCTCGTACAATTCTGTAGAGGCGGCCACCGCTAACCTTGCTGAGGCTGACGGGCTTGATTTCGACGCGACACGGCGGCGTGCGCACGACCTGTGGCAGGCCTCCCTTTCAGCAATAGACTTCAAGGGCATTACGGAACGGACCGACAGCATATTCTACACCGCCCTCTACCACACGGCATTCGCTCCACAGCTGTTTTCTGACCTCGGTCAGGAAGAAGCCTACACCATATTCTCCACATGGGACACTTATCGGGCCGCACATCCCCTCTATACCCTGATTGACGGCAGGGCTGGCTCTTATGTCAATTCCCTTGTCTCAATCGCAGAACGCGACGGAAGGCTTCCGGTATGGCATCTTGCCGGTAAGGAAACCGACTGCATGGTGGGCGTGCACTCCGTTCCGATTATGGTCGATGCCGCCATCAAGGGTGTTGAAGGGGTTGATGCACGCAGGGTGTATGCACAGGTGCGGAGACTTGCGGAACAGCCTGTGGAAGGGATGGAATATGTTGACAGCCTCGGCTATCTGCCTGCCGACAGGGTGAACTGGTCGGTTTCCCGAGGACTGGAGTACTGCATCGACGACGATGCCGTGGCTCGTCTTGCAGCGTTTCTCGGCGACAGTCTCCCGGCGGAATATCACCGTCACAGGGCAGGGCTCTACCGAAACTATTTCGACCCTGCGCTCGGATTCATGAGAGGCCGCCTGTCCGACGGAACTTTCAGAAAGGACTACGACCCTTCATTCTCGCTCCACGAGGAGGCCGACTACGTCGAGGGCAACGGCTGGCAATACACATGGCTCGTGCCGCATGACCCTCAGGGGCTGATTTCGCTCTTCGGGACGGAGGCCGCGTTCACCGCGAAGCTTGACTCGCTCTTCACGGTGGATTCAACGCTCAATGAGGGCGCGTCAATCGACATAAGCGGCATGATGGGACAATATGCCCATGGAAACGAGCCGAGCCATCACGTAGCCTATCTCTATGCCTGCGCGGGGCAGCAGTGGAAAACCGCCCGTCTTGTCAGAGAGATTTGCCGTGACTTCTACACCACGGCTCCGGACGGGCTGATTGGCAACGAGGACTGCGGGCAGATGTCGGCATGGTATGTCCTGTCCGCCCTCGGGCTGTATCCCGTGAGCCCCGTTGCCGGAGTCTATGTGTTCGGAAGCCCGCTGATGCATTCAGCCGTGCTTCACACAGTGTCTGGACATGATTTCAGAATTGTTGCGGAGAACAACAGCGCCGACAACATATACATCCAGAGAGCATTTCTGAACGGAGAGCCTTACAGCCAGTCCTGGATTGCCCATGAGACCATTCTGAAAGGAGGCGAACTCCGATTCGTGATGGGACCGGAACCCTCGTCATTCGGTTCGGACCCTGCAGACCGGACATTCCAGAGTAACATATAAAACACGAGAGAAAAGATGAAATCATTAACCGGATTCCTGTGCGCAGCCGCACTTCTGGCGTTTCCGCTTGTCCTCGATGCCGGGACTCCCGTCAAGGGAAAGGTGTCGGACGCGTCCGGAGCACCTGTCGTCGGTGCGCTTGTATTTGAGCCGGGGACATCGAATGGAACGATGACGGATGAGAACGGCCACTATTCGATTGAACTCTCGTCCGGCTCCGCGACAATCTCGTTCTCCCTGCTCGGTTACAACGACATCACCGAAAAGGTGAACGGACGGGCTGTGGTGGATGCTGTAATGACAGACGACCGCCAGCAGCTCGAAGAGGTCGTGGTTGTGGGCTACGGCGTGCAGAAACGCGGAACCCTGACCGGCTCGGTGGCATCCATCAACTCGGAGAAGCTGACGAAGGCGCCGGCGGACAATGTCGCGAACCTGCTCGGCGGAAAGCTACCCGGACTCGTGTCAAGGCAGACCACCGGCCTTCCGGGTGAGAATCAGGCCGACATATACATCAGGAGCATATCGACCACGGGCTCGTCCTCACCGCTCGTTCTTGTCGATGGAGTGGAGCGGGATTTCTCGAACCTCGACCCGAGTGAAATCCAGTCCGTTACCATCCTCAAGGATGCCGCTTCCGCCGCAGTCTATGGAGTAAAGGGAGCCAACGGTGTGATTCTCGTCACGACCCGGCGAGGGGACGACCACAAGGCGAGCGTGACTTACAACGGAGCCGTGACATTCTCAAACAACGCGGACATGATCAGTCTCCTCGACGGTCCGGAATATGCCTATTGGCACAATCTCGCGACAGACCTCGACGGCATCGCACGGGAATATTCAGACACTGAAATCGGATACATCCGGGACGGCAATGACCCTCAGGGCGTCTTCGGAAACACGGACTGGCTGAAGCTGGTATTCAAGCCTGTCGCAATAGGGCACAACCACAACCTGAGCGTGACCGGTGGCAACAGCAGCGTGAGATATTTCGTCGGAGGAAGTTTCCTCAATCAGGACGGAATCATCAGCAATGTATGGTTCAGGAGATATAACCTGCGCTCCAACATCGACATAAACCTCACCGACCGGCTTACCGTCAAGCTGGACGTTTCCGGGCGAATCGAGAAAAGGCATCAGCCTGGCGTGTCGGCAGGAAGCAGCGACCCGACATCGTCCCTGGACAACGGAGGCAAGGAATATGGCTACAAGAATATAATCTACTATGCCATATCCGCCCGTCCTACCGTCCGTCCGACAATGCCTGACGGGACATACATCGGCTACAACAACCCTCTGATAGCACGGGACGAGTCCGGATTCAACAAGAAGGACAACTCCTATGTATATACCTCCGCCACGATGGAATACAGAATCCCCGGAATCGAAGGGCTCGTTGCGAAGGGAATGTTCAGCTACGACTTCAGGAACACGCAGCAGAAGCTGCTCACCCTGCCGTGTTCGCAGATGACTCCGCAGTACGGCAGCCATGATGCGGACGGCAATGTGACGCTGACTCCCGGCAATTCTCCGCACAGCGCCTCCGGGATAAACCGGCTTACCGAGACCTGGAGCAATTTCAGCCGGCTCAACTACCAGCTCATGTTGAACTACAACCATAATTTCGCGAGAGTTCACGAAGTCGGAGCCGACCTTGTCTGGGAGCAGAGCGCGACATGGCTCAAGAACATGGGCGCGGCGAAGCAGAACTTCGCCATAACCGAAATACCGGACCTTGATTTCAGCACGGACGTGACACCGAACTCCGTGACAGGCGGCCACACCGACACCGGACGCCAGGGGCTGCTCCTGCGCACCAACTATGCATATTCCCAGCGCTATCTCGTGCAGGCTTCGGTGAGAGGGGACTGGTCCGCACGCTTTGCCGCCGGCAAGCGTCTCGGCATCTTCCCGGCCGTGTCTCTCGGCTGGAAAATCTCCGAGGAAGGCTTCATGTCCGGAACGCGCGACGTCCTCGACAACCTCAAGCTGCGTGCCTCGTGGGGAATACTCGGCAACGACTCCATTTCCGATTTCCTCTTTGTTCAGGGACTTGCGCTCGGCACCAAACCGTCCGCAGTCATCGACGGGGTCTCGAAGCCGGCGCTTTCCACGACCTCCGTTCCGAACAGAAACATAACCTGGGAGACCACGACGACCTACAATGTCGGTCTTGACTTCTCCCTTTGGAACGGTCTCCTTTCATTCGAGGGCGACGTGTTCTACAAGGTTACCACAGACATCCTTCAGTCCCAGTCCGGGCAGATGCCTCCGTCCATAGGAGGCAACTACCCGTCCATCATAAACGGTGGCGTGGTCGATGTGCGCGGCTTCGAGCTTGTGCTCGGACACAACAGGCGTGTCGGGGACTTCTTTTACGGAATCTCGGGCAACGTTTCTTTCGCGAGGAACCGTTATGTCAGCACGAACGACTCCGCGAACATCCCTTCTTACCAGAGCAAGATAGGCCAGCCGCTCGGCAGCGTGCTCGGATATGTCTCGGACGGGCTTTTCCAGAGCGAGGAGGAGATTGCGGCCTCTCCGACCTACAACAGCGGCGTGAGGGTCGGCGACATAAAGTACCGCGACCTGAACGGCGACGGAAGAATCACGGCCGAGGACAGGACTTGGATTGCCGGTTCGCAACTGCCTGAAATAATGTACGGTCTCAACTTCGACTTCAGCTGGAAGGGGCTCGGGCTGTCGCTTTTCTTTCAGGGTGCGGCAAGAACCGACATCATGCTCTGCGGAACCTACAGCGCACTCGGGTTCTCGGACGGAACATACTACACGCAGGCATTCAAATGGGGTAGCAACCCTCCAAAATACCTCGTGGAAGGCAGCTGGAGGCCTGACAACACCGATGCGTCCTATCCTCGCCTGAGCACCCAGTCGTCCGTGAACAACGTGCTCCCGAGTGATTTCTGGAAGCGTGACGCCAGCTACATCAGGCTCAAGAACCTCCAGCTTTCATATTCCCTTCCGCGCAAGGCTCTTGAACGCATCCGCATGGCCGACATCCGTGTGTTCTTCAGCGCGAGCAACGTGTTCACGCTCTCGGCTCTGTCGAAGCTCGGAATTGACCCTGAGGCACCGAGTGTCAACAACGGCTACTACCCTCAGCAGAGGGTTTTCAGCCTCGGTGCAAGTCTGACATTCTGATAAACTGGAAAAGACAATGAAACTGAAACACATATACACGGCAGCCTTTGTTGCCCTATCGCTCTCCGCCGTGTCCTGCTCGGTTCTTGACATCGACCCGAATAACAAGTACGGCATCGACTATGGGTTCAAGAACAGGGAGAACGTCGAACTCTACCTCAATTCCTTCTATCCGATGACGGCCAATTTCGGCCAGTTCGGAAGCAACGCCCTCGGAGGCAGCAATTCGAGCATGTCCGACGGGCTGACGGACATCCTGAAATACGGAGCCATCGTCTCCGGCGCCGGTGACTGCAACCTGATTATGACCGTCGATGGGCAGCAGAGCATCAATAACAACTACTTCGACGCATGGACAACATGCTACGGATGGATTCGACGCATAAACGAGTTCCTCGACGGCCTTGAGAGCCACAAGTCGAACTTCAGCGAGTCCGACTACGGGCGTTTCCGGGCGGAGGCTCTCTACTACAGGGCCTATGCCTACTTTCTCATCATGCGCTCGCACGCATCCGTAAAGGACGACCTCGGCGTGATACTCAATCTTGACATAAACTCCTTTGATGCGGACAACAGGGTCCACCGCAGGGCGAGTGTCTCTGACAGCTACGACTGCATCGAGACGGACCTCGACTACGCCATAGCCCATCTCCCTGAGCCCGCAAATGCCGCGGGACGGCTCAACTGCCACGCCGCCAACGCCCTGAAGGCCCGCGCCATGCTCTATGCAGGACGCTATGACAAGGCCCAGGCAGCAGTGGAGGCGATTGTGAACAGCGGGCTCTACGGCTACATCGACGACTACTCCGCAATATTCCGAGACCTGAAGAACAGGGAAGTGATATGGGGCTACGGCTATGAAGCCGGCACGCTCACGCACAGTTTTGACAGACAGTACTCCCAGCCCGGCGACATCTGCGAGAATGACGGCAAGGGAGCCGGATATGCCGGACCGACGCAGGAATTTGTCGATATGTATGACTATGCCGATGGCCGTCCGTTCAATGCCTCCCCCGACGCCGCGAACCGCTATGTCACGAACGACAATGCCGGAAAACGCGACCCGCGCCTCGCCGCCTCCGTTATGTGGAACGGTTCCGTCTGGAAGGGGCGTGCGCTTGAGTGCTTCGAGGGCGGGATTGACCAGAAGTATATGCCGTACGGCAGCACGAACAACCCGGGAAACACTGTCACCGGCTACTACATCCGCAAGATGATGGACGAGAACAACACGGACTTTTTCGTGAACGGTTCATATCAGCCGTGGATTGAGTTCAGATATGCCGAGATGATGCTGATTTACGCCGAATGCCGTGCCCGTGACAACGATTTCACGGCCGCATTCTCCACAGTGGAAGACCTCCGCCGCCGCAGGTTCGGGCGCGATGATGTCTATACGCAGCCAATGAACGACCTTGAGTCCGCACTTGATGTGATTCTGAAGGAGCGGGCCGTGGAACTCTGCTTTGAGGGACACCGTTTCTGGGATCTCCGCAGAACCGGACGTGCCGCAAAGGTGCTCGGGGGAAAGAAATATACCGGAGTGCTCTGGAAAAAGGGAGGCGACGGAACATTTACTCCGACCTCAGTCTCCTGCGACATGGGAGAACGGAAATATCCGGAGCGTTTCGACCGTTTCCCGATTCCCCAGTCCGAAAGGAGCAACAATCCCGAAGCCGCGCAGAACAGCGGCTGGTAATCAATCAGTCAGTCAGCATTCATAAAACAGATGAAAATGAAGAAAATACTGAAATATGCGCTCGTGGCGGCCGCGCTCGTCTCCTGCCACAAGCTTGAATATCCGCCGCAGGACAGTTCCTGCACGCTGAACTCGATGAAGTGCCTTGTCTATTACGACGCGGACAACCTCCGGAAATATTCCGAACTCGACGTGCTCGGAGGCGGAACCTACAACGAAAGTCTCGGAGCCGTGTCCTACACCTTCCCGTCCGATGCCTCGATGTACAATTCCGAGACGCTCAGGCGCTGCCGTCTGGAACTTACCGTTCCGGCAACCGCGAGAGTCGTTGAAGTGGATGCAGCGGGAAACGAGACCGGCAGCGGCATTTCCGGGATGCGTGACCTCAATTCAACTACAGTCTATTTCAAGGTCATAGCGGCCGACGGCACTGAAAAGCAGTATCAGGCACGGTTCAGAGTGAATTGAGAGAATATGGAATAAACCATAAACACTTTAAATAACAATTTTTTATGAAAAAGATTTTTCTTGTGATTTCTGCGGCGGCGCTCATGTTCGTCGGCTGCAAGAAAGAGAATCCGGCTCCGACGACTTCGTTTGTCCTGACGGATGCCATGATTCAGGTAAACGGACTCACCGAGGACTGCCTCACCGTCGTCAATGCGGCCGCGAAGACCGTGACAATCGAGGTGGCGTATGCCGACAAGGTTCAGCTGAAGGCTCTTGACGTAAGGTTCACCGAACTTCCATCAGGTGTCAAGGCCGACAACTTCACCTTCGATTTCTCTACAGGAGCGACCAAGACCGTGAAGTTCACCGAAGGCGAGGCTTCCGTTGAGTATGTTTTCTCCGCAAGTGCCGCCCAGCCAGAGCCTAAGCTCGTGTCCGCGACTCTGAACGGAGTGGCTGTTGCCGGAGGCACCGCCAAGCTGAAAGGTTCGGCTGACCTCACTAAGGTCGAGTTCAAGTTTGAAGTCTCTCCTGCCGGAACTAAAGTCCTCGTCGGACAGAATGAAATCAAAGACGGCGACGAGATTGACTTCAGCGACAAGCTCAACGGCGTGACTTTCACGCTCAAGTGCGAGGATGTCGAAAAGACGGAGAACATCAAGGTTGTCACCACCGGAATCTCCTCAATCGAGCGTGTCTGGGGACACTATGTGAAGCCTGAGACAACCACCGATGACTGGTATGGAACAGCTGTTGCTGCCAGCGGTTGGGAAAGGAACATCACCATGGACGACAAATATGTCTATATGGTAAAGGCCGGCGGCCCTGGGGTATATGCAATCAACATCGCGGACGGTACCGTCGCAAAGGAACTTTCTGTTGAAGATTATGTCAAGGGCGGCGTTCATTCAAGTTCTTCGGCTCAGGTCATGAACAATGGGACATCTTCGGTCCTTCTCGTCAGCAATATGGTGAATGCGGCAAATTCCATCCTTCGCATCCACGCATGGGATGACATAGACTCCAAGCCTCGTCAGGTTCTCGCATACACCCTCACTGAAGCGCACCGTTTCGGTGACAAGTTCACCGTGGAGGGCGACTGGCAGAAAGGACGCATCATCTTTTATGATTACACGAGCGCCACAGAGCGTTGTGCCGCAGTCTTCACCGTCAATGCCGGCGTGATTGAGCCTAAGCCTGAAATCGTGAAGCTCGGAGCCATCAGCGGCAATAACATCGCCGGTCTCTACAAGTTCAGCGACACCGAGTACATCTGGGCGGGTACGGGAGCATATCCGATTGTCTATGGAGTTTCAGGTTCCACGTTCACGAGCAAGTATGTCTGCAACGACGGCGCGAGATTCTCGCAGCCTGTCCTTGACGTGAACTTCTTCACTTTCAACGAGCAGAAATACATGGTTTATGCGCGTCTTCTCAATGCATATCAGGACGGCGCAATCCGCTTCCAGGAAATCAACTACGACACTCTTGCCGAGAGCATGGAAAAGATTGACACTTCAACAGACAGGCAGCTCGGACTCGGTGACCCGGAAAAACAGGGGGTTACCGCCAACAAGAACGGCAACGGCTGCGGCGCGTGCGCAGTGCGCGAAATCAACGGTGAAATCTATGTAGCCGGATGCGTGATGGGAGCAGGCGTTTCCGTATTCAAGGTCAAGTAGGTCTCGGAATCGTCTATCATAGAATTGAAAATCAGTTTTTCCGGATGCCTGAAACTTTAATGTGGCTTCAGGCATCCGTTTATGAATCCGTAAAATGTCCGGAAAAATGTTCTTCAAACTGCTGGCAGCCATGGTTCTGCTGCTCGACACATCCTGCAACAAGCCCGTTCCCGTTCAGCCGGAACCCGAACCCAAACCCGTGCTGGAACTGAACTCAGTATTTCTGCGGGAATATCCGGGCGCGGACGGCGTGATTGACAACACGGCCGGAACCGCCCTCATCACGCTGCCTTACGGCGCGTTCCCGGGCAAGGCGCACATCCACTACACCGTCCCGGACGGAATCACCGGCAGCCCGAAAAACGGGAGCGAGGTGGATGCTTCGCGTCCGATTGAACTGTTCCTCGTGGACAAGGATGGGAATGCTCGCAAATACACTGTCACAGTCGAGGTCGCCAAGTCATCCGATGCGACGATTTCCGGAATTTCCAATGTTGAATACCTCGTCGAAGGGGAGATTGACGGCGATTCCATACACTTTGTATTTCCGAACTCCGCAGATGTCACCGCTCTGACATTCAATGCGGCCATGGCTGACGGAGCAACCACCGAACCGTCTTTCGACGTTGCGCTTGACCTGACTGAGCCGAAGTCAGTGAGGGTGACGGCCCCCGACGGAACGACGACAAGGGAATATGTCCTTGATGCACGAGTTCTTGAACCGGAAACTGCCGTCAGGGGAGTGTACCTTCCGGCGCCGTCGCACACGCATTCGTTCGGCAGTTACGCCAACGCGAAGTCGTCCATGGAACTCCTGTCGGAACTCAATTTCAACTGCATCTTTGTCTGCGTGTGGGCAAATTCCAAAATCGCATGGGACAGTGAAGTGCTTCTGCAAAATTCCACCTATGCATCGGCACGGGAGGGCAATATGTACGCGAACTATACGGGAGGCAGCGGCGATGCCCTGAAGGACATGATTGAGCTTGCCCATGAGCATGGCATCAAGGTCATCCTGTGGTTCGAGTACGGATTCATGCACAAAATTGGCGGCGTGAACCTGTCGGACCCTATTGTGGCGAAGCACCCCGGCTGGCTGGGGAAGGGAAGTGACGGCAAATGGTCGAACTACAACGGCACGGATTACTATCTGAATGCATACGACCCTGAGGTTCAAGAATTTATGCTTTCCTTGATGGAGGAGGCTTTGGAAAAATACCCTGAAGTTGACGGGATTCAAGGAGACGACAGGCTTCCGGCCATGCCACGAAACTCTGGCTATGACGACGTTACGGCCGCACTTTATAAGTCGGCTACGGGGCTCACTCCGCCGGCGAATCCAAACGACAGTGCATGGGTGCAGTGGCGGCTGTCCCTGCTGAACGGCTTTGCCGTTGACATGTACTGTCGTCTCAAGGCGAAGTCACCGAACCTATGCGTATGCTTCGCTCCGAACAAGTATCCGTGGTGTATGAACAACCTCATGCAGGACTGGCCGCAATGGATAAGGGACGGTGCGGTTGATTTGCTCACGGTTCAGTGCTATGTCCTACCGTCCTATGAGACCGACGTCACAAACTCACTGAAACAGGTCGCTGCGGCCGGCGCCGGGAACATCCTGAATCCGGCGATGATTCTCAAGAACGGAGCCAACATCATGTCACGCGATGTCCTGATACAGCAGCTCCGATTCAACCGCAAGGCCGGTACCTGCGGCGAGAGCCAATTCTGGTTCGACGGACTCTATACCGACTATGTCCGGGATGTTTTCCGGAGCTTTTACCCGGGAAAGGCCCGATTTCCTGAATACTGAACAGAGTGAATGCCATTCTCTGTTCAGACAGTAAAGATTTGATGACAAAATGGGTGTCCGAGAGAATCGGGCACTCATTTTGTTTTATATATGCGTCGTTTTGTGAAGAAAGAATATAAATATGGGCAAGACACTTATATATCAGATAATTCCCAGACTTTGGGGCAATAAGAATGAACATCCCGTAAAAAACGGCAGCTACGCCGAGAACGGCTCCGGCAAATTCTCTGACATTGACACCGGCACACTTGAATACCTGAAATGGTGCGGTTACACGCACATCTGGCTTACGGGCATAATCCGTCATTCGTGCTGTGACCCATCGGCTATGGGCGGCCTGGCAGAGGGAAATGGGGGACACGTGTCCAACGCTCAGTTTGTCAAAGGTTTAGCAGGTTCGCCATACGCCATACAGGACTATTACGACGTAAATCCCTACCTGGCAGACAACCCGTCGGACAGGATACGCGAGTTCGAGACCCTCGTCGCGAGAATCCATTCTGCAGGTTTGAAAGTTCTCATTGACTTCGTTCCTAATCATGTTGCAAGGGACTATGGAGTGGGTGTCGACAGTAGCATCAATGGGCGTCCAACTGTCAAAATGTCACTTGGCGCGACGGACGACAAGTCTGTTCACTGGAAGGCAGAGAACGATTTCTTCTACTACCCGAAGCAGAGGCTAGTCCTTCCTAACGAGGCGCAATGGAAGGCTTCCGGAAGGCAGCTCTACGAGGAGTACCCGGCCCGTGCATGCGGAAATGCCTACACCCCGTCTCCCGGAGTCAACGACTGGTATGAGACAGTGAAGATAAACTACTGCGACTACCACACCGCAACTTGGGATAAGATGCTTCACATTCTTCGCTACTGGCTCTCAAAGGGTGTCGACGGCTTCCGCTGTGACATGGTGGAACTTGTTCCGCCTGACTTCTTCAAATGGGCGATTGAGGAAATAAAAAATGATAGGCCGGAAACGCTGTTCGTCGCTGAAGTCTATCAGAAACAGATGTACGGAAAGTATGTGCGGGAAGTAGGCTTTGACCTTCTCTACGACAAGTCCGGACTCTATGATGCCCTCGCTGACATCGTCAGATGTGACGATAGCGAGCAGCCATATGTCGATGCGTGGCAGTCCACAACCCGCATCACGACCTCTTGGCAGAATCTCGGAGATCTCCAGCTTTACATGTTGAACTTCCTGGAAAATCATGATGAACAGCGCTTTGCCTCCGATTTCTTCGGAAAGCGTGCCGAACGCTGCTATCCGGCTCTTGCCGTGAGCCTGATGATGAACCTCACGCCATTCATGACCTACTTCGGCGAGGAAGTCGGCGAGAGGGGAATGGATGAAGAAGGGTTCAGTGGTATTGACGGACGCACATCAATATTCGACTGGTGGTCTACCGGACGACTCAGGGGTCTTAAGAAACTCACGGAAAACGGCAACTGGCTCACTGCCGTAGAACTTCTTTCGAACACTGCGGACAAGGACAGAAGGCCGCTCCTTCGCAAGCGTGTCAAGAGTGCTGTCAAGATGAAGATTCTTATGAAAGACACGGGACTTACGGAAGATGAGCTGAAGTTCTTTGTGAAGTACACCGGGATGCTGCGCTTTGCCGCCAACGACAACGCCATTTCCAAGGGAATGACCTACGATCTCTGCTACTGCAACTTCAACTCACGCGGATTTGACAGGGACAGGCATTTCGCTTTTTTGCGCGATGACGCCGATGACACTTTCCTGATAGTGGCTAACTTCTCATCACGTCCGGCAGACATTGACATAATGATTCCGGAACATGCCTTTGAGTGGCTTGAACTAAAACAGACAGAAACTTGCAATGCCCAGTCTCCAGTAAAGGTTCAAGTGTCGGCAAATGATGTCTTCATACTCCGTCTCTCTTCGTCAGCAAGAGCATGACGAGAATAGCAGACAATCAATAAAGGGCTTTTAAGACTGCTGTGGCATAGTTCGGAGACAACGGAAGCACCGGGACGCGGTCATTGTCCACGATTATGTAGGTAGCCTTGCTGTCGTTCTGCATCATCTTCACACGCCTCGTGTTCACGATGTAAGACCTTTGGCAGCGAACTAGCGGGGTGCCTGCAAGCTTTTCTTCCAATGTTCCTATCGACATTTTAAGTGTGTGCGAGACGACGGCATCGCCTTTTTCGTAGAATATGTTCACATAGTTGCCATCTGACTTCATATATAGAACAGAATCCAAGTCTACTGAAAACTTTAGTTCACCGGAATCATCCATAATACTTACCATTCTGTCTTTCAAGTGTTTGACAGTAGGTTTCTGGAATTCGTCCCTTGAGTCATTGTTCTGCTGCATTTCCTTCCTTCGCTTTCTTTCCAGACTCTCGAAGTAGGCGTATATTATGGAATATGGAATCGAGAGTATCAGCGTGACGCAGCAAAACGTTTTCACCCACAGCGATGCGGAAGAATGATAGTCTCCGAGCGAGAAAATGAGTGTGAAACAGATATAGGCTATGCTGATGGCTACTATTTCGGCAATGCACCACAGAATGTAGTTCCATTTCTTGCATTTTCTTGTCCTGCAGAAGGATATGAAAAGCGTGTTGCTGATCACGAGTATGCCTACGGCGATGAAAACGAACGCTATTGTGAGGAAGGCGAGCTGCGGTGTCCGCACCGAAAACCACGTTGTCGGGGAGAAGGGCATGTAGAGCAGCATAAAGAATGTCGATGACAAGAGAATGTACAAGATAGAGCTGTAGGGAAACTTGTCCATCCTGAGTCTCCTTGGAATGTCCCTATTCATGAAATTAAAGATGCGGTTCATCAACATACTTGCTATACTTCATGCAAAGTTACTCAAAATGTTTGTTCTTTGACGAAAGTTTCGGATATTTGTTTGATTTGTCATTTTGAAAAGATGAAAACTATGGAGAATATGACTTTCGAAAGGATAGACGAGATCGTTTCGGCGCATAAAAGATCGTTTCATTCAGGAGCGACGCTTGATGTCAGAAGAAGAAAGGCTAACTTGTTGGCTCTGAGAACTGCATTGAAGAAGTGGGAAAAACCCCTTGCGGACGCACTGTGGGCGGACCTGCACAAGTCGTATGAGGAAGCGTACCTCACTGAAATCAGCATTGTGCTCAGCGAGATTGACAATCATATAAGGAACCTGCACAGATGGGCCCGGCCGCAGAGAAAGCGCACTCCGCTGAAGATGTTTCCTTCAAGAAGCGAGATTATTTCAGAGCCATTAGGCAATGCGTTGATTATCGCTCCGTGGAACTATCCTGTTCAACTGCTTCTCAACCCTCTGGCCGGTGCGCTGTCCGCCGGATGCACAGCCGTCCTTAAGCCTTCTCCTTACGTCCCGCACGTCTCCTTGACGCTTGGAGACATGATTTCAGAGACTTTCCCGGAAAGTCTTGTGGCGGTTGTCCAGGGCAACCGGGAAGTGAACCGGCAACTGCTTGAAATGAAATGGGATCTGATATTCTTTACCGGCAGCCCTTCGCTTGGACGTCAGGTGATGGAGGCGGCTTCACGGAATCTGACACCTGTCGTTCTCGAGCTCGGAGGAAAAAGTCCATGTGTTGTTGACAAGGACGCGGACATCGCCGTAGCGGCAAGGCGCATTGCATGGGGAAAGTCACTGAATGCCGGTCAGACATGCATAGCACCGGATTATCTGATACTCCATGAAGATATAAAGGATAGTTTCCTTGCAGCTCTTGAGAAGGAATTCAATTCACTCCTCGGTGAGAACCCGCAGGAAAGTCGACACTTTGTAAGGATAGTCAACGACAGGGCGTTTGATCGTCTCAAGGGCTATCTTGACTGTGGCAGAGTCATTTTCGGAGGTCAGACATATGCTGATGAACGCTATTTCTCCCCGACACTGCTCGACGACGTGGATCCGGCCTCTCCCGTGATGCAGGAAGAGATATTCGGGCCGATATTCCCCATTGTCACCGTCAAATCCACAGATGAGGCAATAAGATTCATTGTAGACCGTCCCAAGCCTCTGGCACTCTACTACTTCGGCAAGGACGGAGACAATGTTCTGAGAAGCACATCGTCCGGCGGCGCCTGCATCAATGACACCATTATGCACATCGCCAACGAGAACCTCCCGTTCGGAGGGGTAGGAAACTCCGGAATGTCAAGTTACCACGGCAAGAGAAGCTTTGATGCGTTCACTCACTACAAAGCTGTCGTGAAGACCCCGACGTGGCTCGACCTTCCTTTCAGGTATATGCCGTACAAGTTATTCAGCCTTACCAAGAGACTGCTTTAGTGGCGGCTGCATAGAGGGGAGGCGTATCCGCTATTTGCCGCAGAATGTCTGCCGGCGTCTGAATTCCGCGACTGTAACGGCCGTAGCGACAGCGGCATTGAGAGATTCAGAGGTCGGTACGCCGGCAGGGTAGGGCGGGATGAACAGACGCTCGGTTATACGAGCCCCGAGCTGCGGCGATATGCCGTTCGACTCGTTTCCGATGACGATGACGGCCGGGGATTCCTCTCCTGTTGAAAACTTCCTTTCATAGATGTTCTGCCCATCGAGAAAGGTCCCGAATAGTTTGCCACCGGCAGACTCGGCTGCATCGGCAAGCAGCTGGAGGTCGCAATAGTGGAAGCGGACACGGAAAATGGCGCCCATAGTTGCCTGTACCACCTTCGGATTGAACAACTCTACAGTATCCGGTTCCGCGAATATTCCGTCAATCCCGAACCAGTCGGCAATCCGTATTATGGTGCCGAGATTGCCCGGGTCACGAATTGTGTCAAGAGCGAGAAACAGTCCGCGCAAGCCAAGCGCTTCAGAAACAGCCTTTCCGTCAGAGAGCCTGACATTGCCGGGTTTCTTGACAACGGCAAGTGCAGGAGATGGAGACGAAAGTGATGTTATCCTTGCCATGACATCGGTGCCAATTTCTTCCTCACGCCACACCTTTTCCACCTCAAACCCCGACTTGAGTGCTTCTGCGACCATCTTTTCTCCTTCAACGACAAACACACCGCTTTCGTCCCTGAACTTTTTCTGTGACAGGGAACGCAGGTATTTTATTTCATTATTCGATATTCCGCTCATCTTCCTCTAAATGACAGGGGACGAATGACCCGCCATAACCTTGCAAAGGTAGAAAATATTCGCGTCAAATGAGGAATATATGCGCATAAATCCATAACTTTGCAATTATTGCGGACATATTCTGTCCTGCATCCTCTTTTTATGAAACGGAAGACTACGGCATATATTCTCATTTTCACCATCGCGCTTCTTGCGACGGCGTGCAGCACCACACGTGTGCTCGGAGACGGGGAGTACAGCCTTGCCGGGACAAAGGTCAATGTGACAAACAGGACCAAAGACTTCAAGGAAGCAGGTCTTGCAGCCTACATCAAACAGAAGCCGAACTCGAACTTTATCTTCGGATGGAATCCCTTCGTGAGCGTCTATAACTGGTCCAACGGAAAGGGGAAAGGCTGGGACAAGTTCGTGCAGAAGCTCGGTGTGGCTCCGATCATATATGATCCGGAACTTGTCGACGAGTCTGTCGAGAATCTTGAAAAGCATCTTGAATACATCGGCTACTATGGATCCAAGGTAGATTCGAAGATACATGTCAGAAAGAAGAAAGTCTATGTAACATACGACATTACACTTGGAGAGCGGTATCGGATTGACAGCATTGCCTACCGCCTTCCCGAAAGGGGAGAACTTGCCGCCGACTTCCTTGCCGACGTGTCCAACTCCACGGTGAAGGTCGGGGACTGGCTATCGGAGGCGGCTCTTGAATCTGAGACAGTCCGATCGACGTCCGTGCTTCGTAATAAGGGCTGGTTCGGCTTCAACAAGAACTATTTTTTCTGCGAGGCCGACACCCTCGGAACTCCTGGAGCGGCAAGGCTTCAGATTAGTCTGAACGAGTATACGAGGAACGAGACGCCGAAGGAGACCGCTCCGTTCCGCCGCTTTACCTTCGCGGACGTCAACATTTCATATCCTTCAAAGCTGAAGGTACGCAAGGGAGTTCTTGAAGAACTGACTACAGTGCGTCCCGGGGACGTCTACAGCGAGAATGCCGTCAACCAAACCTATTCCAGACTCTCATCGCTGAGGATGTTTTCCGGCGTGAACATCGGTGTCAGTCCAGTGGACAGCAGCAGGCTCAACTGCGACATAAGCCTAACTCCGTCAAAGCTTCAGGGTTTTAAAGTCAATGTGGAGGCGTCCGTCAACTCGTCTGGGCTGTTCGGCGTTTCACCTCAGCTGTCCTGGTATCACAAGAATATCTTCAGAGGCGGGGAGTGGCTGAACCTCAGCTTTATGGGGAACTTCCAGTTCAAATTCAGGGACAATGTCCATTCCAATGAGTTCGGTGTCAGCGGCGGACTCAGTTTTCCGAAGTTTCTGTTCCTTCCTTACAGGCTTTTCGGGGGGACGATTTCGCGCACGGACATAAACGCTTCCTATAACTACCAGAGCCGTCCGGAATACACCCGCAACATAATCTCCACATCCCTGGGATTCAACGGCAACGTGAACTCAAAGTTCTATTATCAGGTCTATCCGGCGCAGCTCAGCATAATCCACATATTCAACCTCGACTCCGCGTTCCTTGAGAACCTCAAGAGCGATCCCTTTCTGCAGAATGCCTATCAGGACCATTTCGACCTCGGAGCCGGAGGCACTTTCTACTACACGACCAACTCGGACGTGAACCCGAAGACATCGTATGAATATGTCCGCCTACAGACTGACATTTCAGGTAACGTTTTGAGTGCGTTCAAGGGCCTGATGAAGAAAGACGGCAATGGCTCCGGAATGATTTGGAACACTCCTTATTCGCAGTATGTACGTGCGGAATTGACGCTCGGCAAGACATGGAGATTCGGCAAGGATGACAAACAGGGACTCGCTACAAGGGTTCAGGCAGGTGCAGGATATGCCTACGGAAACTCCACGGCACTTCCATTTGAGAAACATTTCTATGCAGGAGGAGCCAACAGTATGCGCGGATGGCAGGCACGCAGCCTCGGCCCGGGACTCGCGGCGAAGGACACGACCTTCGTGATTCCGAACCAGACAGGAGATATGAAGCTTGAGGCAAACATTGAATATCGTTTCCCGATGTTCTGGATGTTTTCCGGGGCAGTGTTTGTGGATGCAGGAAACGTGTGGAACCTAAAGCGCTCAGACCGTCCGGATGAACAGCAGGATCTGGCGCATATCAATGGCACAAGCCTGTGGACGGGAATGGCGATGAACTGGGGACTTGGTCTCCGTCTTGATCTCGACTTCCTTATTCTGCGTGTAGACTGGGGAATGCGTCTGCACGATCCGGCCAGGCAACGCGGTTCCTGCTGGCTCAATCCACGACAATGGCTTGAGAGAAATGGCTATGCTCTCCATTTCGGCGTTGGTTATCCGTTCTGACGAACGGATAACCAGTTCCTCTTAACCCCTGTCATTTCATGACATCCCCTATTAGGGGAACGCGACCTCCACTTCGCTACGGTCGGCGACTCCGCTCCTCCGTTACACTCCGTCGCTCCATCGCGGCGTCTGATGACGCCTTGTTAAAACGGATAACCTAAGACTTCCTAACCCCAGTCAGCTTCGCTGACAGCCCCTGTTAGGGGCATGCGCCCTCCATTTCATGACATCCCACGGCTATTTTTTGTAATATTTAGGCCAGAGAGCCGAGAGCCGTGCGGAGAGTTCCGCCTCTTTTTTGTTATCTGCCGGGTCATAGAGCCTGGTGCCTGACAGACCTTCCGGCATAAACTCAAGGTCGGCAAAATGTCCAGGATAGTCGTGGGCGTACTTGTAGCCGTCCGCGTAGCCGAGTTCTTCCATCAGTTTTGTGGGGGCGTTCCTGAGGTAGAGAGGAACAGAAGCTGTCTGAGTCTGTCCGGCAAGTTCAAGTGCCTTGTTGATTGCAAGATAGGCTGAGTTACTTTTGGGAGAACTTGCAAGGTAGACTGTCGTCTCGGCAAGCGGAATCCGCGCTTCCGGCATGCCGATGCTGTGCACCGTCTGAAAACAGGCGTTGGCCAGCAGGAGCGCATTCGGATTTGCAAGGCCAACGTCCTCCGCAGCAAGAATACAGAGTCGGCGTGCTATGAATAGTGGATCTTCCCCGCCCTTGAGCATCCTCGCGAGATAGTAGAGAGCGGCATTCGGATCTGAACCGCGCACCGACTTGATGAAAGCCGAAATTATGTCATAGTGCATCTCTCCGCTCTTGTCATAGATAGCCATATTTTCCTGAAGGCTTGCCGTCACGAGTGCGTTGTTGAGCACGATCTCGTCGCCACTCTTATGGGCAGAAACGATTATGTCAATGATGTTTAGCAACTTGCGGGCGTCTCCTGAAGAATATCTGAAAAGAGCCTCTGTTTCTTCCACGCGGATTTTCATGCTCTTCAGAACGGAATCTTCGGAAAGCGCTCGGGTAAGCAGTGCGTTCAAATCCTCCTTGTCGAGCGACTTGAGCACAAACACCTGACAGCGAGAGAGAAGGGGAGTGATGACCTCAAACGAAGGGTTTTCAGTAGTGGCTCCGATGAGCACGACCGTTCCGTCTTCTACGGCACCGAGAAGAGCGTCCTGTTGTGACTTGCTGAAACGATGAATCTCGTCGATGAACAGCACCGGAGCTATACCGCGACTGAAAAGCCCCTGAGATTTGGCCTTCTCGATGACTTCGCGCACCTCCTTCACTCCGGCGCTCACGGCTGAAAGCGTGAAGAAGTCTCTTCCGGCAGACTTTGCAACAATATTCGCAAGTGTAGTCTTGCCAACTCCCGGCGGTCCCCAGAGAATGAACGAAGTAAGATTCCCGCTTTCAATCATATTCCGCAGCACGCAGCCTTTTCCGACAAGATGCCTTTGCCCCACATAGCCGTCAAGGCTGTGTGGGCGCATTCTTTCGGGAAGTGGTGCTGCCATATACGATTGTTCTATAATGATTAACTAATCAATAATATGCTTGTTATCAAAGATTTAATCTAATCCCCCAATGGAAACTATTCTATTTTCTTTGCATAGACACGACGCCTCTTGTGCTGCTCCCGCTCAAAGTATTTCCACATCGCCTGAACGCTGTCGTTGGTCTCCAATTCGGCGGTAGTCTCTGCATACTTGAAGCCCATAGCCTTGAGGCGCGGGTAGAGGTCAGTCACGAGCACGGCATTAAGCCCTTTGCCACGGTAGTCTTCGCGCACTCCCACCAGCAGCATATCAAGAGTGTCGCAAGGTTTCCAGAAAATGGCCTTCAGAAGATGAAACCATCCAAACGGAAACAACTTTCCACCACACTTTTGGAGCGCGGCGGTAAGGTCAGGCATTGTCACTCCTGCTGCAACCAATTCCCCATTCTCGTTCTCAATAAAGCTGACCATACGCGTGTCGAGCAATCCGAGATAGAGTTTGGTGTAGGCGTCAATCTGTTTATCAGAGAGCAGTGAGAACCCGTAGAGCTTGTAGTATGTCTCGTTGATGAGCTTGAAGAATTTGCGTCCGTAATTCTCCTTGTTGACCATCCGACGAGTCACTTTCCTCACATTCAGCTTGTTCTTGGCAATCACGATGTCCGCATACTTGTAGTAGCGTTCCGGAAGTTCGTCCGGGATGGTAATCCTGTACTCCATCCAATCCGTCTCTTTTGTGTAGCCGAGCTTTTCAAGAATCTGCGGGTAATAGGGATAGTTGTAGATTCCGATAATTGTCGCAACACGCTCAAATCCCTCTACAAGCATTCCCTCCGGGTCGAAATCCGTAAAACCGAGAGGACCCGCAATATCCGTCATGCCACGTTCCTTTCCCCAGGCAGCGACAGCATCAAGCAAAGCCTTCGCAACCTCCTCGTCATTAATGAAATCAATCCATCCGTAGCGGACCTGTTTCACTTTCCAAGTTTCGTTTGCGCGGTTATTGATGATTGCCATAACCCTTCCTGCAACCTTCCCTTCCTTATAGGCGAGAAACATCTGCGCCTGGCAAAAGTCGAATGCACCATTTTTCTTCGGATCAAACGTGTTGTAGTCGTCCGAAATCAGGCTCGGAGCATAATACTCATCGCCCTTATAGAGGTCATTCGCAAAATGAATGAATTCCTTCAGCTCTTTCTTTGTCTGAACCTTACGAATTTCTACTGACATATTCTTTTCTATTGTTAGTTATTTGACAGTATAACGTCCGTTGTATGCTCCGAACATTATATTGATTCCGTAGGTCACGGATGTGTTTACTCTATTTATCGGTATGAATTGTGGATTCACGTTCAGCATTGGAATGTACGAGTCCGTTCCGACGAACATGTTGAAACCGGGAAGATGGAAAGTGAATGCGAGTCCCGCAGAATGTCCGAATGTGGAATATGCGTAGTTCGTCGTTGCACTGAACCAGTTCGTCGGGTTGACGTTGACTGAAAGACGTCCTTCTGTCCAGGTGTATATTCCGGAGATCTTGGTTGTAGAGAGTAGTCCTACAGACATCCTGCGGTAGAACGGCATGCGGTATTCCAGTCCCACATACACAGTCGGGTCGAGCATAAGCGTCTTTTTTATTCTGTCGTCTATAACATTAAAATCCAGACACTTGAGGAACTTTTTACCGAGATTTTTGAAATCGGCTTTCTCTCCGCCCTTAACGACGTATGTTGTCTTCGGATTGCCGTCCGCATCTTTTGCGGCCGATGCCGAAGAATAATTGTTCCATGATATGAATCCCAAATCCGTGACCGAAGCCGATGCGGTGAAGTCCTCGAGAAAATCCACCGTCACTCCGAGGTCCACCGCTCCTCCGAAATTGCTGCACGTCGATGCAATTGCGTCAATATCTGTACTGAAAGTGTTTCCAATAGATTCCCAGTCAACGTAATTCTGCTCATTTACAGGGAAATACATCCCAAGCGGCAAAGCGCCCCTTGCCGAACCGTCCGTGACCGCATAGATGCCTTCGGCTCCGGTGGTGAGACTGGTTCCCTTCTTCAATGAGACTTCCGCATCTGCGACGCCCATGAGAAATTTCGCCCTGGCTCCAAACTTAACATGCTTGCCAATCGGGAGTGAGAACCCATAAGCCAATGAAACATGGGCATTTGCCTTCACTCCTGTGTTGCTGAGGTCAAAGACATTCCCGTTCACGGAGCCTTCCTTCGCAAATCGGAAGAGGTCGTAGGGGAGTGAGGTGGCAACGTCTGCCTTGACGGAAAGATCCACCGTATGGAACATTCGTCCTTTCTTGCCCCAGAATCCAAAGGCAAGAATCGGAAGATCCGTATTTGTGTTTATGTAATTACGGGTGTCAAATTTCTTCATTGCAGTGGCGGCATCCACTTCTGAATTGAGGAAAGTGGTGAGTCCGCTTCCGTCCTGTTTAGGATAGAGGATGGATGACATTCCGAGATTTGACTCGACTCCGAGGTTGAAGTTCCCCAGCGCAGGAAGCGCTACGAATCCGCGGCTTGAGCCCATTGCAGGGTTCATCTTGAACTTGAACGCATAGCCGTCCATAAAGTAGCCGCTTCTCATGTTCTGGGCTGACATTGCAGCGGCAGATGAGAGCAGAAGTGTGCCTGCAAGTATATATTTCCCAAAAATCTTCTTCATAGTCCTTTCATTTACAAGTTTTCGTCAGGTTGCTTGTTCCCGTCGATGAACACTCCGCTATTCGTCCCAACCACTATGTCGGAAACTGAGAGTGACTGTTTGGCATTCAGCGTCACGACGCTATTTTCCGGAGACGAGGCCACGATGTGCAACCTGAGGCTCTGCAATTTAGAAATGTGCGTTCCCTTGTCCGCAACCGCAACGAGTTTAAGCATTCTTGTCGACGGGGTGGAAAGTTCACTTGCCGGAAGTCTGAGTGCCTCTATTTCATTGCCGCTTTCGTCCTCATATTTCAGCGATACGCCCTGCATGGCCTCGCCCTCGCTGTCCACAAGGTCAAAGGTGATGCTGGCGTCCATAGGAAGCGTGCTCGTGAAGTTTGCCTTTATGAAGATGTCGTCAAACCTGATGTCGTTACCGAAATCCACATTTATATCAATGTTCTCGTCTCTCTTGAGTGTCAGTGATTTGAATGAGAGGGGAACCTCAATCCTGTAGGTAAGTCCCACAGGGTAATTGCTGCCCGCTTGCACCATAACATATCCGTCTCCGCCGGCACTGCCGCTAATCTTGGTCTCTGAGATGGCTATCTTGGCAGGAATAGGGGAGACAAGGCCTGCAAGTCCGGGAACTTTAATTTTCTTGTCTGAAACATCGCCGTATTTGCCGGAATCCGAAAGGCAGAACTTCTGGCTTTCGGTATTTGCGCCGACTGCGACGCCATCGCTCTTGCTGATGCTGATGTGTCCTGTCTGCTGCCCGTCCTTGGAATAGGCTGTGATGTCAGCAGATACCGTCAAATCAAACGGAGTGCTGTTTTTCGCCGTGACATAGAACAGCGCATCGTCAAGTTCAAAGCTCAAGCTTCCGTCTGTCAACGCATCAGGGACATTGTCGATAGGGACTTCCTGCGGCTCGCAGTCTATGACCGGTGATGCCTTGAAAGTGACGGTCTTAGCAGTGATGTCGGTGATGCTGAGTCTGGTATTTATACGGAACTTTTCTCCTGATGGCAGTCCGACATCTGTGAATTTGACTTTTCCCGCGACTGTCAAATTATCGGAAAAGTTGATTTCCTTGTTTGTCTTTCCGGCAGCGTTTTCAAGAGCAAGACCACTCATGTCAATCTTGGAGATGTAGCAAGTGGAGGAAAAACTGTTGCTGCTTGTCAAATCTGTTGTTATCACTATGACATTATGGCGTTCAAGTCTCATAAAAGACTGAAGCCTTGTTTCGTCCACATACATATTCTCCGGAAGAGTGAACCGGAAGTCCTTCAAAATACTGAGGTGTACCTCGGGAGGAGCCACGACCGAAAGATTTAGCGCAGCATCCAGTTCAACCTCCCTTATAGCCTCCACGCGGCTGTCAATCCCGGAAATCTTGAGATTAAGCGGAACCTTTGTATCCACGGGCGATGTCTCTTCGGGCCATGTGACACCGGGGCCGGGCGCATAGAAATAGTCGTTTTCCGGATACTCGACAGTCTTTGTATAATTGTCAGCCTCAATGCCGGCAAAAGTATAGTTCTCGTTCAGTCCCGCTGTTGGCTCTACCTCAAGCACGAAAGTCCCGTCATCACGCTTTTTCAGAAGACCGCTGCCGTCCGAAGCGTCTTTCGGCATCAGAATTTCTTCGAGTGTGTAGGAATAGCCGCTCTCGCCGGGAACAGGCATTTCAATCAGCCCACCGACGTTCATAGTCTTGTCAATAGGTCTGGTAAGGTCATAGTCCTTGTTTACACATGACGACATGACCACCAGCACACCTAATGTGAATAATATGTTTTTTCTCATTTTAGTCAGCATTTAAAAATAAGTTAGCATGACTTTGTCATCAGATTTGTGTATCACACAAATTGCTACAAAGGTAAATAAATAATAGGGATTTTTTGTATTTTTGCCCCGCTTTTCGCCAACTATAAGGCGTTTTAACGGATATTATGGACTTTCTAACTCTGCTTCTGCTCGCTGCCGGACTCTCGATGGATGCCTTCGCCGTGTCCGTATGTAAGGGAATGTCAATGAAGAAAACAGGTCTGCCGCAGGCGCTTGTCGTCGGCCTGTGGTTCGGTGTTTTTCAAGCACTTATGCCAATAATCGGCTATTTTCTCGGCATTCAGTTTATGGGCATGATCAGCGCTTGGGATCACTGGATTGCATTTGGACTGTTGACCCTCATAGGTGTCAACATGATTCGCGAAGCCACCGAAAAGGACGATAAGAAGGCGAAAAATCCGGAGAAGAACGACCTTGCATTCAGGACCATGCTGATGGCGGCAGTCGCGACAAGCATCGACGCCTTGGCTGTCGGGGTTTCGTTTGCGGTGATGAACGATGTGAACATTTGGATTTCCGCCGGAACGATAGGTGTCGTGACGTTGGCTTTTTCAGTCATTGGAGTCAAGGCAGGGCATCTTGTCGGGAGAAGATTGGCGTCAAAAGCCGAAATTATCGGTGGCATTATATTAATATGTATAGGAATCAAGATTCTCATTGAGCACACGGTTCTCGGACAGTGCTAAGATGCACGAGTGAATCTGCATGCCCACCGCCCAGGTAAAAACAAGTTAGTAGTTTTGTTACACAATCAATATTATGTTAACTTGCGTGGAGAAGCTGGACTTCCCCACGCTTTTTTAAGAAATTTAGTGTATCTTCGCAACGGATTTGACTCAGGTTTGTTTTGTTGCAGAACTTGAGCGATTTGACTTGATGAAATCTTGGCAATATGGGAAAAAGAAAACAGGATATAATTTTGGAGAATGTCACGATTGAGGCTGTGGCAGCAGAAGGCAAGGCGCTCGCTCACGTTGACGGAGCCGTAGTTTTTGTGCAATTTGCAGTACCCGGTGATGTCGTTGACATCAAAGTGACTAAGAAAAAGAAAAACTATATGGAAGGGTATATTCTGAAAATTGTGAGCCCTTCCGAACATCGTCTCAAGCCGTTCTGCAAATATTTCGGCACCTGTGGGGGTTGCAAATGGCAGCCACTGCCCTACGAAATGCAACTTCAGGCAAAACAACAGCAGGTATATGACCAGCTTGTCCGCATTGGCCACTTGGATGTTCCTGAAATACAGCCGATTGTAGGTTCAGACAAGATTCAGTGGTATAGGAACAAGCTCGAATTCACTTTCTCGCGCAGAAGATGGATTCATGAGGACGAAAATCCTGAAGAACTCTCTGAGACAGAGCACCTTGGACTTGGATTTCATGTCGGTAGATTCTTTGACAAGGTGCTTGACATCGACTGCTGCTACCTCCAGCCCTCCCCTTCCAATGAGATTCGCAACTTCATAAGAGTCTATGCCATAGAGCATAAGCTCAGTTTCTTCGACATCCGTGAGCACACGGGATTTCTCCGCACAATGGTCGTGCGCACGACGGAAAAGGGAAATGTGATGCTGATAATGTGCTTTTATCATGAGGATGAAAAGGCACGCACTGCCCTGCTCGATGCCGTAGCGGAGAAATTCCCTCAGATAACTTCGCTTTACTATGTCATCAACGGAAAGGCCAACGATTCTATTTCTGACCAGGAGTGCATTCTTTACAAAGGTGAAGATGCGATTTATGAAGAAATGGAAGGACTTCGTTTCAAAATCGGTCCGAAATCTTTCTATCAGACAAATACAGAACAAGCATACAAACTCTACAGCACGGCACGTGAATTTGCGGCACTCACCGGCAGTGAGGTTGTCTATGACCTCTATACCGGCACCGGAACCATCGCCCAATTCGTCTCGCGCCAGGCAGCAAAGGTCATCGGTATTGAATATGTGCCTGAAGCCATTGAGGACGCAAAGTTGAACGCAAAAAACAACGGCATAGAGAATTGCACTTTCTTTGCTGGAGACATGAAGGATGTTCTGACAGAAAATTTCATCGCAGAACACGGACGTCCTGATGTCATAATCCTTGACCCTCCTCGGGCAGGAATCCATCCCGATGTAGCCAAAGTGATACTTGAAGCCGCGCCGGAAAGAATGGTTTATGTCAGTTGTAATCCTGCCTCCCAGGCTCGCGATCTCGAGATTTTGTGTAAGAAATACGAGATTACTGCTGTGCGGCCGGTGGATATGTTTCCGCAGACCCACCATGTCGAGAATGTCGTCGCACTGAAGCGGATTTGAGTGTCTGTATCAGAAATATACCTCAAATTCCATCGCACATAAAATACTTTGAATATAAACAACAGAATAATAATCTGATAATTAAATATGTTTGAACAGATTCTAATTCTTATTGGTGGGCTGGCACTCATTCTTTTGGGCGCGAACTGGCTCGTCGACGGCTCGTCGAGCATCGCAAAAAAAGCCGGAGTCAGCGAATTCGTCATCGGACTCACGATTGTCGGTATCGGCACATCTATGCCTGAGTTAGTGGTCAGCTGCACTGGCGCATTCCAAGGCAATGCAGACATAGCCATAGGCAATATCATCGGGTCTAACATCTTCAATGTCATGCTTATACTTGGAGTCACGGCCCTTATTTGTCCGTTGATAATAACAAAGACGAATAGGCTCGTTGACATGCCTCTCAACCTCTTGGTGACGCTGTTCCTGATTTGCATGGGAATGACTCATACAATCTTCGGCTTCGGCTCGGACGAACTCACGAGAATTGACGGAATCATAATGCTTGCGATTTTTGCTCTGTATCTCTATTTCTCATTCAAGAAAGGTTCCGGTGCGGAAGAAGAGGAGGAAAACGGGGTCAAGCTTTATAAGACTCCGGTCGCGCTGGTGATGATTCTCTTCGGACTCGGAGCGTTAGTCGGCGGTGGTCAGCTTTTTGTCAATTCAGCCGTTGAGCTTGCGAAAATTTTCGGCGTTCCAGACAAGTTCATTGCAATCACAATTCTGGCCGGAGGTACTTCCCTCCCTGAACTTGCAACCTGCATCGTGGCCGCCGCGAAAAAACGTTCGCAGCTCGCTCTCGGCAACATTCTCGGGTCGAACATTTCAAACATCCTGCTCATCCTTGGGGCAGCATCAGTGATTCACCCGCTCTCATTTGAAAATGTGACATTTACTGATCTTGCTGCTGTTTCAATCTCTGCACTTTTCCTTGTCCTTTGCGGGTTATGCTTTCCCAAACGCGCCAAAATCGGCATTCCGGAAGGCATTATACTGCTTCTGATGTATGCAGTTTATATGTTTTTTCTGATTAAGTCAGTGATGTAATTTATTGCATAATCCGTTGATTAATAAATAATATAACAAATTAGTAATACCACGCAACAAAGATGTTATATTTTCTTCAAATCCCGGAGCTGCCGGTTCATCTCGATTCGCTCGACATTAAGGCGGACACACAGAAATTGATAGAACACGTCGCGACCACCCCTGCCGAGGAACTGCTGAAAGAGCTGCTTTCTGATATGATTCAGTTCGGTCTGAAGGTGCTCGCTGCCTTGCTCATCTATTGTGTCGGTGCCTGGATTATAAAGAAAATCAAGAAAATCCTTAGCAACATCTTTGCGAAGCGCCACACGGAAAAAGCCATCGCATCATTTACGATGAGCCTTGTGAGCATCACCCTCACTATCCTGTTAATAATTCTGACTGTCGGCACTCTTGGAGTCAACACTACCTCTCTTGCCGCCCTGCTTGCCGCCGGAGGTATGGCAATCGGTATGGCACTCAGCGGAACAGTTCAAAATTTTGCGGGCGGAATAATGCTGCTTGTTTTCAAACCGTTTAAAGCCGGAGACTTCATCGAGGCACAGGGATTTTCCGGAACAGTCAGCGAGGTTAACATCGTGAGCACAAAACTGCGTACGACCGACAATAGGACAATAGTCCTCCCGAACGGAGCCCTTTCCGGTGGAACAATCAACAACATCTCGCAAAATCCGACACGACGGGTAGAGTGGAAAATCGGAGTCGAGTACGGAAGCGACACAGAAAAAGCCCGGGAAATCCTTCTCGGACTCTTAAATGATGACAAACGTGTTCTCACAGGACCGGACGCTCCGGAACTTCCATCAATGAAACTCTCGGCACTTATGGATAGCAGCATCGAACTTCAACTCCGCTGCTGGGTGAAGACCGAAGATTATTGGGATGTACTCTACGACACCAACGAAAAAATCTACATCTCCCTCCCACAAAACGGAATCAGCTTCCCATTCCCACAACTCGACGTCCACGTAGTAGACCAAAACAACTCGAAGTAAAATAAATTTTACACCAGTAGACCGCCTTTGGCGCGTATATCCTTGGTCACAATAGGATTTGCATAAATCTTCAGAAAATATTCCCGCACGCCGACCCGGTCGAGTTCTGGCTCAATTGTGTCGAGCTGATGTTCCATATAAGCCGCGAACCGATTCTTGTCCTCCTCGGAATACTTTCCGGCAAAACGACCGCCTTCGTTGAGCATGTCGTATGCAATGTAGTTGTTTTTCCAAAGCCGGTAACCATCGACGACGCGGATATTCACAGCATGTCGTATGTACTGATAGCGGTCGTTCTTGTCACAAAGCGAGGCAAGAGAGAGTTCCTCGCCAGTGAGCGGAGTTCCAATGTTCAAATGAATGTTGCCTTTCTGCTGCGTGACTCCGACAAGAATGCTGTTTAGGTCCTCACCCTTGCCCTTCACATATTTCCCATCACGTTTCGTGATGAACATCTCTCTGGCTTTCAGAATGTCGCAAGGCTCAATCTCGTATGAGATGCTCATCGGGACGATGTTGAGTTCTTCAAAATTCTCCTTGAAACATCCGGGGCGTCCGCTCATGTCGAGCATTTTCAGCAGCCCCTGCTCTGTGGTGTCATATCCGTCCTTTGTTCGTCCTTGGCGCTGTGCCAACCATACGGAACTCTCACCGGTCGTAATGCTTTTGCGGATATAGCGGGAAAGTCTCTGCGAAGAAAGATAGAGTTCGCGTGCCGAAACACCGCGGATGACCTTGATCATACGGTTCGAGCGGATGAGATACTCTATGAACTTGTTCTGTATCAAATTATCTCCCACGCAAATTTCCGTAGGCTGGAGATTGTTCTGGTAGAGCACCCACTGGAGAATTGCCGGATCCAAAATGATATCCCGGTGGTTCGACAGCATGAGAAATTTCCTGCCATCCTCGACATTCGCAATCCCGTCATAAGAAAAATTATGCGCCGTCGTTTCCAGAATCCGTTTTACTATCCTCGACATTATCACATATTGGAAATCGTCTATCGACTTCATCTGAAGCAACTGATCTTTGAGATAGTCACCTTCCTTGTCCGGGTAGAAATATTTTGAAATCTTCGGCAGCACAGGGCTGGCCGCGATGTGCTGAAACGCATCCACCGCCTCCGCATCGGTTTTGAAAGGTCCGATTGCATCAATATCGTTAAAGTCTTCCATAATGTTTCCTTTATTCCGCGAATATACGAAATTATCTGTAATATCAGCAAAACGCATACTTAATTCGTCCTTCGCCGCACGTTTGATGCCTGTCAGGCGCGGTGGAGAATTGAACTGTCACCATAGCTCAAGAAGCGGAACCCATGTCCGAGAGCATAGTCGTAAATCGGTTTCCAATTGCCTCCGACAAATGCCGAAATCAGCAGGAGAAGAGTGCTCTGCGGCTGATGGAAATTGGTAATCAGGGTCTTCACTACGCGAAAGCGAAATCCTGGAACAATGATTATGCGCGTACCGGCGACGAGTTCGTCGAGTCCGTTCCTTTCGAGCCAAGAAATGATTGCGTCAATCGATTCTGTGAAGGAATATGTATATTCCCGTTCATATGGTTCCCATTGGGAAACGTCCGCCGGATTGCCGCCTTCCAGGCAATGTACACCTATGTAATATAGGGATTCAAGAGTTCTCACAGACGTGGTTCCGACAGCAGTGACATTGTCTCCGTTGTCACGGAGTTTGCGAAGCAGGTCAATTTTGACGGAAAATGGCTCTCGGTGCATGTGATGTCGGGAAACGAGGCTATCCTTTACAGGAAGAAAGGTCCCCGCTCCGACATGCAGGCAGACATCCTCCATATCAATTCCGCGCTTGCGGATATCCTCGAGCACTCTTTCGGTAAAATGGAGACCGGCAGTCGGTGCGGCCACAGACCCGCGGTACTTGGCGTAGAGAGTCTGATAGCGATCAAGGTCTATTGCTTCCGTGTCCCGATTGAGATAGGGTGGAATCGGTATATTCCCGCAAACTTCGAGCACACGCGAGAAGGGCATGCCGTTCTTCCATCTGAACTCGACCTCCGCGGTCTGTCCGTCACGGCTGACAAGATCTGCCGTAAGTCCAATCTCTGAAATTTCTGGCGATGCCTCCGGATTAATGACATGCAGAGTGTCAGCCTTCCATTTTTTAGCGTTCCCGATGATGCATTTCCACCGGCAAGTTTCCGTAGTTGCGAATATGAGGTTATACTCCACCGGATACTCAGGCTCAAGGCAGAAAATTTCAATCACTGCACCGGTCTCCCTTTGGAAGTGCATTCTGGCAGGCACAACCTTGGTATCGTTGAAAACCATGGGCGAATCTGCAGGAAGGAGTGCAGGTAAGTCGCGGAAGATGTATTCACGGATTTTACCATTGTCATATTCGAGAAGTTTGGATGCATCCCGCTCTGCAAGCGGATACTTGGCGATTCGTTCTTCCGGGAGACAGTAATTGTAGTCTTCTATGTGTATTTCGGGTATCATTGTCTGTATGTTTTTGCGGCACAAATGTAATCATTATTTCTGACACACTCCAAATCATCTTGTTTACAAAATTTAATTACACTTGTACACAATCTTAATTACATTTGTAACCAAACAGCACGAAGATATACACTATTCGAAGGTCATAACCCACATCGTTAAAATGTAACATAAAAATAACTTATCTTATTATGTAGAATTAATCTTCTTATTGAAAATCAGTGAATTAGTTATTATTATGTGGTTAGTTACTTCAATACTGAGTGTAACATAGGGCGTTATACCGGGGAATTATGTTCAAAATCACGAAATTATACGAAATTAACACATTTATAATTACTTATTTAAGCGGTATTATATTGACTATTTATTTACTTTATCTTCACAGTATTTACACCCCTTGTTAACACTTGTAAAGTAACAAACGTTTGTACATATTAAAAAGTTTATTTACCTTTGTAACATTATTGCTTACAACTATGAATTCACGTTTGTTACAGTTCCTGAATGCCGAGAATATCACTCAGGCACAGTTCGCGAGCTCTATAGGAGTTGCCCGCGCAAGTATTTCGCACATAATCTCCGGAAGGAACAAACCGAGCTACGAATTCATCTCGGCAATGATGAAACAATATCCGCAGTTGAACCCGGAATGGCTAATCCTCGGAAAGGGAAGAATGTACAACGATGCCAACAGACCGTCGCAGCAGGCCCCGGACAGCATCGGCGATGACTTGCTCTTTCCAACTGATTACGACTCCCCCGCATCTGCCGTTGTGCAGCCGGAAGTTCAGATGAAGCCTGTCCCGTCAAGAATGAATTCCAAAATCTTTCAGGACGGTTCCCAGCTTGAAAGTAAGGCGACTCCGGAAACAAAGCATGAACCTGAGCAAAAGCCGCTGTCACAGCACCATGATATCTCGGCAACTTCTGTCGTAAAACAGACTTCCGAACGCCGAATCAGCAAAATAATAGTTTTCTTCGACGACGGAACATTTCAAGAAATGCACAGTTGACAAGTATCGACGATACATTTTCTGCCATACGCATGATTTTGTCGCAAAATTTGTGTATGTTTGCCACCCGATCATTCTCCAGCAATACAATGCGAAAGAATTAATAGCTTCATGTATAAGACACTACTGAAATATTATCTTAGGCACAACTCCCCTGCTAAGGCCTTCAGGATTGCTACCGATGTGCTGACAGCAGTCAGGAGATTTCCGTTTGGTCGACAATTGGTCCGTATGCGCTACAAAAACGGGCTCAGAGCCGACCGCAAACGGAATATTTTCGGACTTGAATTCAGTAACCCTGTCGGGCTTGCTGCCTCAATAGACACTGAAGGTACTCTCTATAACATGCTGTCCGACTTTGGTTTCAGCTTTATAGAGATTGGACCTATGTCATACGTGGCACAGGACTACAACACCCCTATATGCTACCATTGCGGAGTTAAGAAAGCCATCGAACATCTGAGGTGTGACAAACCTGACTGCATAATCGCCGGCAACATAGCCAGAAGCCTCCAGAGCAAGGGTGCTGACATCATGAAAGACTATGAAGAGACGTTCGCGCTGCTCTACGATTTTGTCGACATGATCGTGATAAACCCCGGTTGCACAACAACGGAGACCACAGAGGACAGGCAGGACAAGGAGAACGGAATTACCTATCTGCCGGATGTCATTGACCGGCTTATGACAATGCGCTTGTACTATGACAGTAATAAGCCCGTACTCGTCCGCATCACGCCGGAAATTTCGCGTTCCCAGACAGAAGAACTAATCGAATGCTGCCTGAGTTCGGGAATTGACGGCATCGTGGCCGGCAGCACACTAAGAAAAGATGACGACGGTGACGGTAGTGCCCTACGCGCAAAAAATGTTGAATTCATACGCTACATTGACGAGAAATCGCATGGGCTTTTGCCTATCATAGGCGTCGGGGGCGTAATGAACGGCAGCCATGCTCAAGAAATGATCGATGCAGGAGCATCCCTCATTGAGGTGTACACGGGTTTCTTTCGAGAAGGACCATCAATAGTCAAGAACATTGTGAACAGCATCAAGGAATGAAACAGACAACGGCATCGATCTGCACAATTGGAGATGAAATTCTGATCGGGCAGATAGTAGACACAAATTCGTCAGTAATCTCACGAAAGCTGAACGAAATCGGGGTAACGGTTACTAGTATGGTCTCCATAGGCGACAATCGTGAGCAGATCATTGAAACGCTAAGTAAGGAATTGTCTTGTAATGACATAGTTATTGTTACCGGAGGGCTTGGTCCAACTAAAGATGACATAACTAAATCAGCTCTTGCAGAGCTTTCCGGCAGTACTGGCCATAGGCAGGACCAGATTCAATTGGAGATTATTCATGAGATTCTGAGCTCGCGCGGGCTCGACGTTCTGGATACCAACATAGCCCAGGCATCGGTTCCGGACACCTGCGAGGTCATACCCAACCGCAGAGGGACGGCTCCAATTATGGTCTTTCCGTTTGCTCCCGACAGATTCGGGCACAAGGCAAGGCTTTATTCAATGCCTGGAGTCCCGTTCGAGACAGAAGCCGCCCTTCCCGATGTGATGGCGGACATACAGGAAAACTTTAATCTGGAGGCCATCACGCATAGGACGCTGATGACGTTCGGACTTGCAGAATCTGCCCTGTCAAAAAAGATAGAAAGATGGGAGACTGAACTTCCGCCGCGCATCCATCTTGCATATCTGCCTAATCCCCTGACAGGAGTGCGCCTCCGGCTTTCAATTTATGGCGGCAAGGAGGTGGAGAACGAGGCTGAACTTGATAGACAGGTTGCAGCTCTGCGCGATATGCTGGGGGACGTTATCTATGCAGATTGTGACAGCAACCTGCAGACTGAAATAGGCAGATTGCTGCTCGCTCGAGGAAAGACAGTAAGTGTCGCTGAATCCTGCACAGGAGGAAAGATCTCGGAACTCATGACATCAGTTCCCGGTTGCTCGGCCTATTATTTAGGCTCCGTCACTTCGTATGCCATTCCTGTCAAAGAGAAAGTGCTCGGCGTTCCGTCCGAAACCATAGAGACTCATGGAGTGGTCAGCAGCGAGGTCGCCGCGGCTATGGCGGAAGGTGTCAGGCGTCTCACCGGCAGCGACTATGCGGTGGCGACAACTGGGATTGCCGGACCGGGAGGCGGTACTCCAGACAAGCCTGTCGGCCTGGTTTGGGTTGGCGTAGCCTCTGAAAAAGGAACAAGAACAGCCTCTTTTATCTATAAAAATGACCGCAAGCACAACATTGAGCGGTTTTCTGCCGCTGCGCTACATTTATTATGGGAAACAATCCGCAACGAATAGAACTTATTAGTAAATACATTTCAAAACAAAAATGTTTAATATTAAAACATTTTTGTTACATTACTTTTGTCAACAAATAACGAAAATTTATATAGCATTTCTTGCGAAATTTGAGTCACGCTAACAGGCGCAGGAAGTTGCCCCCGGCTATTGCCGCAATGTCCGTCTCCGAATAGCCACGATTTCTAAGTTCCTCGAAGATTACCCCAAAACGGCTGCAGTCCTCAAGTCCCTCGGGAGTGACAGAAATTCCGTCAAAATCAGAACCGAGTCCGACATGCTCCGGACCGACAAGTGACACGGCGTGGTCGATGTGGTCCGCGATCCTCCTGAAGTTCGGGCGTGGCAGAGCTTTCAGTCTGTCTATACATTCATGCCATGCCGTACGCCTGGAAATGTCACTTGGATCTGAAATGAATGCCCCTTCAATCGAGTCTATCTCGTCATCGTAACGGCTTAGCACCTGTGCAAAGTCCGCATCAAGAAACGCCGGATAGAAGTTGATCTGGAGAACGCCACCTTGTTCCGCGAGGCTTCTAATCATCCCGTCGCTCAAGTTTCTCGGATGGTCGGCCAGTGCCCTGCAGCATGAATGCGTGGCTACAACAGGCTTTCTGCTGTACTCCAAGACATCATAGAACGAACGGTCAGAGATGTGAGAGACGTCCACAAGCACTCCGAGACGATTCATTTCCCTCACAACACTTTTTCCAAACGGACTGAGACCTCCCCATCGTCCGGCATCGCCGCTTGTGCAGGAATCACATATCTCATTGTCGCGTGAGTGCGTAAGGGTTATATATCTGACGCCCAACTCTGAAAACAGTCTCAGCAGTCCGAGATTTTTCTGAATCGGAGAACCGTTCTCGATAGCGAGAAACACTGAGACCTTCCCGGCTGCCTTGTTTCTGAAGGCATCTTCAGCGGTAGTTGCAATCGCTGCTACATCCGAATTCGCGGCGACCGCGTCCTTTGTACAGGCAATCAGCTCAAGCGCATACCGCGTGGCCGCATCTGGAGCCAGCGAACTGGGTATATACGCAGCAAAGAACGATGCGTCTACTCCCCCGCGCTGCAGCTTCGGAAAATCCACCTGGGCGTGCGCATCTTCCTTTCCGATGTCACGCAGCCTGTAAATCTGCGACGGCGTGTCGCAATGAGAATCCAATACAAACATTCAAATCAGCATTTTGAATTCACCTTTATTAGATGCAGAAAGTCAAATAAAAGATGGAGACCAAGGCTTGTCTATCCGCTTTTATTTGGCTTTTTGCCTTTGGCGGACTGCCTCATACAACATAACAGCTGCAGCAATGGAGACATTCAGCGAGCCTATCTCCCCAGCCATCGGAATCGCAGCCTTGACATCAGCGAGTTCCAGCATCGCCGACGAGATTCCCTTGCCTTCCGAACCCATGATCACTGCGATTGGTCCCGTGAGATCAACGTTATAGATGTAATTGTCCACCTTCTCTGTAGCCGCAACGAGCCTGAATCCAGACTGCTTCAGGACATAGGCGGCATAGCGCAGATTGGGCACCCGGCAGGTGTCCATGCGCATAAGTGCGCCCGCCGAAGCCTTGATGGCCTCAGCATTGATTGCAGCGCCGCCCTTTGCCGGGACAATGATGCCATTGCCGCCGACACATTCAAGCGTACGTGCTATTGCCCCGAGGTTGCGCACATCGCTCACGCCGTCAAGAATTACAAGAATCGGGGATGCAGTCTTGGCCAAGGCATTGTTCACCATATCCTCCAGTCCTACATAGTCAATCTGGGAAATATAGGCGACCACGCCCTGATGCGCGCCGCGTACTGCCCTATTGAGTCTGTCTATTGGCACGAACTGGTATGGTATGTTCTTTTCGCCGAGCAAACCGTAGAGTTCGCGGAACTGCTGCCCTTCCAGACCCTGCTTGAGGAGCACCTTGTCAAAGCGACGCCCTGCCTTCACAGCCTCCATCACAGGGTGGATGCCATAAAGAAACTGCATTTTATCTTCTTCCATATTTATCTGTGTTACTTTAGTTTACAAATGTTAACTCAAGGGCAACTCGAGTTCACTGCACATCCTGAACAAAAACAGACACTATACTTCAAGACTCTCGGACAACTCTGCCCACTCGTCTGTTTTGGCATCGAGATCACGTTTGAGTTCGAGGAATTCCCGAGTCAGTTCCATGTAATCATCGGATGGTGACGGCGCGGCAAGCACCCCTTCAATCTCTTTCATCCTAACCTGAATCTCATCTATTTTCTTTTCAAGAAATGAGATTCGGTTCCTAACCTTTCGTTCTTCCTTTGATATGAACTTCTTTGCCTGATATTCCTGCTGTGCAGCCTCTTTCTTTGCGGCAAGCTCTGCTACAACAGTCTGTTCTGCCTCCGGCTTGGCGTGGCGTTCCAGTTCGTTGAGATTCTCGATGCGACGTGTCTCGAGGAAATCGCTCACACCGCCAAGAAATTCCCGCACATGTCCGTCACGGAATTCATAGAGCTTGTCGACAAGCCCGTCAAGGAAATCACGGTCATGGGAAACTATTATCAGCGTGCCGTCATAGGACTTGAGGGCCTGCTTCAAGATGTCCTTGGAAAGGATATCCATGTGATTCGTAGGCTCATCGAGCGCAAGGAGATTATAGGGACGAAGCATCAGTTTTGCCATAGCAAGACGTGCACGTTCCCCTCCGGAAAGAACAGCCACTTTCTTGTCAATATCCTCTCCCTTAAAAAGGAAAGCAGCCAGAATGTCGCGCAACTTCAGACGTATATCCCCCACAGCTATTCGGTCAAGAGTCTCATAGACAGTGTCGTTCTTGTCAAGGACATCTTCCTGATTTTGCGCATAATAGCCAATGCTGACATTATAGCCGACACGGGACTCCCCCTTCATCGCCTCCAATTCGCCCATGATTGCCCTCATCAGTGTGGTCTTTCCCTCGCCATTCCTTCCGACAAGAGCAACCTTCTCTCCGCGTTTGACCTCGATGTTCGCACCGGAAAACACAACCTTGTCTCCATAGCCGAGCGTAAGATCCGTAGCCTTGTAGGCTATGTCTCCCGAGCGCGGCGCAGGAGGAAACTTCACGGCAAGTGTGGACTTGTCCTCCAGATCCACCTCGATGCGCTCCAGTTTCTCAAGCTGCTTCACTCGGGACTGTACCTGATTGGACTTTGTTGGCTTGTAGCGGAAACGCTCAATGAAATCTTCTGTCTTTTCAATCATCCGCTGCTGATTCTCGTAGGCCGCCTTCTGCTGGGCAATACGTTCCTTCCTGAGTTCCAGATACTTGCTGTAGGGAACCTTGTAGTCGTGTATGTGACCGAGCATAATCTCTACTGTCCGGTTCGTGACATTGTCCAGAAACTTCCTGTCGTGAGATATCAGCACCATTGAGCCACGATAATCCTTCAGATAGCCTTCGAGCCACTCGATAGACTCGATGTCGAGGTGGTTGGTCGGCTCATCAAGCAGAAGCACATCGGGCTTTCCGAGAAGTATCTTGGCCAATTCGATTCTCATGTTCCAGCCTTGGCTGAACGTTTCCGTCGCTCTCTGCAGTTCGTCATACTTGAACCCGAGACCCAATAGAGTACGCTCAGCAAGAACTTGAGGTGAGTCTGTCTTTATTATTGAAAGACGGTCATTTATGTCATTCAACGAGACTATGAGCCTCTGATATGCGTCCGATTCGTAATCCGTCCGCTCTGCAAGTTCTGCAGTGATGCGGTCCAATTCGGCCTCCAGGTCGAACATTTCCTGAAAGGCAGTCATAGTCTCGTCAATCACAGACTTGCCCCGGTGGTGTTCCATAATCTGCGGAAGATAGCCTATCTTCACGTCCGAAGGCACTGCAATCGTGCCGGATGTCGGTGTCTGAAATCCACATATCAACTTGAGTATAGTAGACTTGCCGGCACCATTCTTTCCGACCAAGCCAATCTTGTCCTGTTCGCTAATGTGAAAATTTATGTCGTCAAGAAGCGTGAAGCTCCCGTATGCAACCGTCAGTGAATTTATTGAAATCATTATCTCTTCCCTTTTATTTCTTACAATCCCCCGCTATCTGTCTCACTATTACCAGTTTCGACATCATCCGCATCCTCTTCCGGTTCGTCATTCTCCTGTTCATCTTTGCGGCAGACAAGTATGCTGAACTCATAGAGCAGATAAAGCGGAATCGTCACCACAATCATGGACATTATGTCTGCGGGAGTAATCGCGGCAGCTATAATCATCAGTATAACAAGAGCATGCTTCCTATGGTTCTTCAATGTGCTGCGATGCAGCACCCCCATACTGGACAATGCGAGAATCACAGCTGGAAACTCAAACGCGAGACCCATGGAAAACACTGTAGAGAAGAATGTCGAAATATATGAACTCAGCGAAATAGTGTTCTTCACCATGCTGCTGACCGTATATCCCTGAAAAAAATCGACAATGAACGGGAGCAGGATGAAATAGCCCACGAGGAGACCGACATAAAAAAGAGTGCCTGCGAACAGGAATGCTTTACGTACCGGTTTCTTCTCTTTCTCATACAATGCCGGAGCTATGAATCTCCACAGTTCATAACATATGTACGGGGCACCGAGAACGATGGCTCCGAGCAGAGAAGTCTCAAGGTGAACCATGAACTGTGCCGTCAAATCATAGTTTATCAGCGATATTTCCGGCGTCATCCCGAATAGACGATAGACGGGAAATGTCGGTTGTGTCGGAGCAAGGACAATAATGTCGAAGAACCAGTCCTTCAGGATAAAAAGAAGCAGAGCGAGCACAAGAACAAGACCCGCCGAGCGGAGAAGAACTCCCCTCAGCGCGTCAAGATGATCCCAAAAAGACATTTCTGCCTTACTGTCCCCGTCCATCGGAAAAACCTACTTTTTGTCTGCGTCCTTGATTTCCTCAGGAGTGGTGTCTATTTCTTTCTTTATTTCCTGAATCTCTTTGTCGGCATCCTTCATTCCCTGCTTGAAACTCTTCATTCCATGTCCTAGTCCGCGCATGAGTTCAGGAATCTTCCGACCTCCGAAAAGAAGAATAATGACAAGGGCGATAATAATAACCTGCCATGGGCCGAAAACTCCGAGTGGTAACATTGTCAACATAATCTGATTCGATTTATTAAGTTAATAATATTCGTCATTCAAGCATAGGTCGTCCTATTCATAGTACTTCCCTATCACTTCCAACAGGTCTTCCGGGCATCTGCGAGGGCGTCGCGTGTCCGCGTCTATGAAACCGAGCTTTACCGTACCTGTACAGAGCAGGACATCATCCTGGTTGTAGATTTCCGTCTCAAACAGCAGTTTCGCCGTCGGAAGCTGCGGAAGCCGCGTCACGATGCGCAAGGTGTCTCCAAGTCTGGCCGGAGCCTTGTATTGGGCCGAAACAGCTGCGACAGCGGTCATCACTCCCTCACGCTCCATCCGTTCAACAGGGAAACCGACATCCTGCATCAGCTTTGCCCTGCCGCACTCAAAATAGCGTATGTAGTTCGAATGATGGACTATCGCCATCTGGTCAGTTTCGTAGTAACGGACTTCAAGATATAATGTAGATTCTATCATGTTACAAGCTGAATATATGTATTTTAACAGTATGTCATTTGTCTACTACATCAGGCTTTGAGAGCTTTGAGTGAATGCTCTATGCTCTCTATCTTCGAAAGTGCATCAGCCTCTTTCTTCCTCTCCGCGGCAACAACGGCCTCTGGAGCATGCGAAACAAATTTCTCGTTGGAGAGCTTTCCGCGCACGGACTTAAGGAATCCCTGAAGATACTTGAGTTCGCCCTCAAGCTTTGCTATCTCCTCCGTAGCGTCAACAAGCCCGTCAAACGGAACGAACACCTTGACAGTTCCCGCCATAAATGACACGCCGGCAAGTGATTCATCGACAGTGGTGACGTGCTGTATTTCGCTGACATTAGCAAGTTTAACTACAACCGGTCCCATTTCCTTAGAGAAGTCTCCTACAAAATATGCCTTGAGCGGCTCTCTGGGCGAGAGTCCTTTCTGCTGACGGATGTTCCTAATGCCGGCAACAACTTCTGTAGCAAGCCCAAATGCGGCGATATACTCTGCATCGCTTTCTCCGGCAACAGGGTATCTTTCAAACATAATAGTTTCATTCTCTCCGCGTTCACGCACCGCATGCCAAAGTTCTTCGGTGATGAACGGCATAATCGGGTGTATCATCTTGAGAAGGTCCTCAAAGAACTCAAGCGTAGCCTCATAAGTCTTCGCATCGATCGGAGAACCATATGCCGGTTTCACAAGTTCAAGATACCAGGCGCAGAAATCATCCCAGAAGAACTTGTAGACAGCCATCAGTGCATCAGAAATCCTGAACTTTGCAAAATGGTCGTTTACTTCAGCCGTCACAGCATTGAGTTTGTTACCGAACCACTTGACAGCCACTTCGCAAGCATCACTTTGCTCAAGTGAAGCATCAACCGTCCATCCGGTAATGAGCCTGAAGGCGTTCCAAATCTTGTTTCCGAAATTTCGTCCCTGCTCAATCTGGGACTCATCATATAGGATATCGTTTCCTGCCGAACTGCAAAGAAGCATTCCCAAGCGCACGGCATCCGCGCCATACTTGGCGATGAGGTCGAGCGGATCCGGAGAGTTTCCCAGTGTCTTGCTCATCTTACGACCGAGTTTGTCGCGCACGATTCCGGTGAAATAGACGTTGTGGAAAGGCTCCTCCTTCATGAACTCGTCGCCGGCCATAACCATTCTGGCGACCCAGAAGAAAATGATGTCAGGTCCTGTAACAAGGTCATTTGTAGGATAATAGTAAGCAAGGTCACGGTTCGGCTGATGTTCCGGGTGTCCCGGCATTTCCGGATCAAAGACAGAAATAGGCCAAAGCCATGATGAGAACCAGGTGTCAAGCACGTCATCGTCTTGATGGAGATCCGCTGCGGTCACGGCAGGATTCTTCTGCTGCGCAAGTTTCAAAGCCTCTTCGGCCGTGGACGCTACAACAAAGCTTCCGTCCGGAAGATAATATGCAGGAATGCGCTGCCCCCACCAAAGCTGACGTGATATGCACCAGTCATGCGCTGTCTCCATCCAATGGCGGTAGGTATTGCGGTACTTTTCCGGTATGAGCTTTATTCTTCCGCTCTCCACGCTTTCGAGAGCGGCCTTTGCCAAATCATCCATCTTGAGAAACCACTGTTTAGAGAGTTTCGGCTCAATGACGGCGTTCGTCCGTTCTGAATATCCTATAGGAGAAGTGTAATCGACTGTCTTCTCGAGATTTCCGGCTTCCTCAAGCATCTTGGCAATCTTCTTTCTCGCCACAAAACGATCCTCGCCAACAAGAATCTGAGCCTTTTCGTTCAGGCGGCCGTGGTCATCGATTATGTCAAGAACCGGAAGATTGTGACGCATTCCGATAGCGTAGTCGTTCACATCGTGAGCCGGAGTCACCTTGAGACATCCGGTTCCGAAATCCATCTCGACGTATGAATCCTCAATAATAGGTATTTCCTTGTTTATCAGAGGTATAATTACCTTTTTCCCGCGAAGCCACTCATATCTCGTGTCATTCGGATTGATGCAGACAGCTGCATCGGCCATGATTGTTTCCGGACGGGTGGTCGCCACGACTATGTATTTGTCGGTCGGGTTGCCGTGTCCGTCGGAGACGAAGTATCTCATGTGATAGAACTTGCTGGCTGTGTCCTTATGGACAACTTCCTCGTCGCTGACTGCCGTGAGACCAACCGGGTCCCAGTTGACCATGCGCACACCTCTATATATAAGTCCCTTGTTGTAGAAGTAGACGAAGGTGTTGATCACAGCCTCACTCAGATCCGGATCCATAGTGAACTTGGTCCTGTCCCAATCACATGACGCACCGAGCTTGCGCAACTGACTGAGGATGATGCCGCCATGCTTTTCCTTCCATTCCCATGCATGCTTCATGAACTCGTCGCGGGAAAGGTCCTCTTTGCTGATGCCCTCCGCCTTGAGTTTGGCCACAACCTTGCTCTCGGTTGCGATTGAAGCATGGTCGGTCCCCGGAATCCAGCAGGCGTTCTTGCCGTCCATGCGTGCCTTGCGAATCAGCACATCATTGATGGTGTTGTTGAGAACGTGCCCCATGTGAAGGATTCCCGTCACGTTAGGAGGCGGAATGACTATAGTGTAAGGCTCCCTTTCATCCGGCTCCGAGTGAAAGAACTTGTGTTTCAGCCAGTAGGCGTACCATTTGTCTTCGGTCTGTGCCGGATCGTACTTCGACTGCAATTCCATATATTTCCAATATTTTAAATTTCAATTTTCACTATCATGCGCCATTTCCACAGCAATTTCCACCATCGCACGTCATTCACCGCGCATAAACGTGCAAAGATACAATATTTTTGACTAACTTCGCGAGACAATACAATCTATATCTTTGAAAACGTAACGTGCAATTCAAAAATTATGGAAAACAACGACAACAAGCTTGACATCGAAATCCCTCACGACGTCGCAAAAGGCTCATACTCGAACCTTGCCATCATCACTCACTCCCACAGCGAATTCATCCTTGACTTCGCGACCATGCTTCCGGGCCTGCCGAAAGCGAGCGTGAGCAACCGCCTGATTATGACACCGGAACATGCAAAGAGGCTTCTGATGGCACTGCAGGACAACATTCAGAAATACGAGTCCCAGTTCGGGACGATTTCATTCGGAAGAAACGGAGGTGACACATTCCCTATGGGAGGATTTGGAAACGGTTTCGGAAACGGTGCCAAAAGCTGATGGAGATGGTAAAAATTACAAACTCACAGCTCAAGGAGCTTGAAATTCCCGAAAAAGTCTACGAGAAGATTCTGAGAATCAAGGCTTTCACATTTGATATCGATGGAGTGATGACCGGCGGAAGCATCTTTGTCGCAGAAAGCGGAGACTTCCTGCGTACCTACAGCGCGAAGGATGGTTTCGGCCTCAGAATGGCGTCTATGGGTGGCTATAGGCTCGGTATCATAACAGGAGCACACTCGGATACAGTCGAAAAACGCTTCCGGTTCTTCGGCTTCGGCGGTACGGACATCTATCTTGCCTCAAAGGACAAGATTGCTGATTTCAACAAATTCTGCACAAAATACGCCCTGAAACCGGAGGAGGTCCTCTACTGCGGAGATGACGTTCCGGATGCGCCTGTTCTCGCGGCCTGCGGATTGGGCATCTGCCCCGCCGATGCCATGGAAGAAGCGAAACTCTGTGCTGACTATGTGTCGATTTTTCCGGCAGGAGCTCGTTTCGTCCGTGAAATCATAGAAATTGTGATGCGCGCACAGGGAACATGGAACTTCGATGTTTCCAAATATGAGAAAAGTTACTGAGTAACAATGACTGCAAGGCATATAATTCTCGCCAGCGCCTCTCCCAGGAGGCGTGAGCTGCTTGCCGGTCTCGGTCTTGAGTTCGAGGTCGACACACGCAATTGTTTTGAGGAAAAATACAGTCCGGACACGCCTCATAGGGACATCCCTCTTATTCTTTCCAAAGGGAAATCCCACGGATTCCACCGTCCGCTCTCAGAAAACGAAGTCCTCATAACAGCCGATACACTTGTGCTTTGTGGGGAAGAGATTATGGGAAAACCTCATTCCGAAGAGGAAGCACGCCAAATGCTGAAACATCTGTCCGGTCGAGAACACGAGGTGATTACAGGAGTTACCATCCGTGACGCCTTTCGCGAAAAATCGTTCGCAGACAGATGTCTCGTGCGTTTTGCCCCTCTCAGCGAAGAAGACATCGACTTTTACATCAAAAACTTCAAACCCTTTGACAAAGCCGGAGCCTATGGCATCCAGGAATGGATAGGATATGCGGCAATCAGCGGCATAACAGGGTCATTCTTCACAGTTGTAGGCCTTCCGACACAACTTCTCTACTATGAATTGAAGTCTTTTTTGTAAAAATTTGTCTTTTTTTTGCATTTTTTTGCGGAAAAAATTTGCAGAATCAAAAAATAGTCGTACCTTTGCAAACGAGTTAAGGGAAGACGATTCTGTATTCTAAAATTAACTCATTGGTTATTAGTTTTAGTGTTATTAATTATGTGGTTAGTATGAGGTGTCCTCGCGGGAGCGACGACAGCTCATTTTTTATTTATATGAGTTTCACATTATTGATATAAACTACGGGTGCCTGAAGAAGCGAAATCTTCAGGCACCCGAATTCTATTGTGATTCTAAATCTTAGTGAATCAAGACTGTGAGTCCGGCCATAACGATTGAAACCATACTCATAAGCTTGATAAGAATATTGAGTGACGGTCCGGATGTGTCTTTGAATGGGTCACCAACCGTGTCGCCTGTCACTGTCGCACGGTGAGCCTCAGAATTCTTGCCGCCGAGATTACCCTCTTCAACATATTTTTTCGCATTGTCCCAGGCTCCACCGGAGTTGGCCATAAACACAGCCAAGACAAAACCGCTGCCGAGACCGCCGACAAGAAGCCCCATAACACCGGCTACTCCAAGAACGAGACCTACGACTACAGGAACAATGATGGCAATCAAAGCCGGCAGAAGCATTTCGTGCTGAGCACCTTTAGTGGAAATCTCCACACAACGTGCATAGTCCGGCCTTGCCTCTCCTGTGAGAATACCCTTGATTTCGCGGAACTGTCTGCGAACCTCTGTCACCATACTCTGGGCAGCCCTTCCGACAGCATTCATTGTAAGTCCGCAGAAAAGGAAGGACATCATCGCACCAATGAAAACGCCCACGAGAACCACAGGATTCATAAGATCCACATTATAGAATGCCATAATGTCAGGAATTGTCGCGCTTGAGGCATCAATCCATTCTCCAGTGACGGACATAACCTGTTTTCCGATGTGTCCGAGACCGATTTTGATTTCTTCTATGTAGGAAGCAAGGAGTGCAAGACCCGTGAGGGCTGCGGAACCGATTGCGAAACCCTTACCTGTTGCCGCAGTGGTGTTTCCAAGAGCGTCAAGCACATCCGTACGCTGACGGACTTCCGGATCGAGTTCACTCATCTGAGCGTTACCTCCCGCGTTGTCGGCAATCGGGCCGTAAGCGTCGGTGGCGAGGGTTATGCCAAGAGTCGAAAGCATTCCGACTGCTGCGATACCAATGCCGTAGAGACCGAGGCTGAGGCTCTGGGCAGAGAAAGAAAAGTCAAAACCGTTGGCGCAGAAGTATGAAAGAAGAATTGCGACTGCGATTGTAATTACCGGAATTGCAGTTGAAAGCATTCCCAGACCGACTCCGGAGATGACAACCGTGGCAGGACCGGTCTGGGCGCTCTCGGCAAGTTTCTGTGTAGGACGGTATGAATGTGAGGTGTAGTACTCCGTTGCCTGTCCGATGATTACTCCGGCGAGAAGACCGACCACTACTGAAAGTGAAATCTGCCACCAATTATCCATACCCAGGAGCCACATAATCCCGAAGGTCGCCACTGCAATAAGAACGGAGCTGAGATTTGTTCCGATACCCAAAGACTTGAGAAGCTGCTTCATACCCGCCCCCTCTTTGGTTCTGACAGTGTAAATACCTATAATAGAAAGAATCACGCCGACTGCGGCAATGAGCATAGGAGCCACAATCGCCTTCAATTGAAACTCTGTTCCGCTCATATAGAATGCAGATGCTCCGAGCGCACTGGTTGCGAGGATAGAACCACAGTAGGATTCATAAAGGTCAGCACCCATTCCGGCAACATCACCCACATTGTCACCCACATTGTCAGCGATAGTTGCGGGGTTGCGAGGATCGTCCTCAGGAATTCCGGCTTCGACTTTTCCCACAAGGTCAGCTCCCACATCGGCAGCCTTTGTGTAAATACCGCCACCGACACGCGCAAAAAGTGCCTGTGTGGATGCACCCATTCCGAAAGTAAGCATTGTCGTTGTAATGATGACGAGGTTATGAGGATCGTCAGTCGGATAAAATGCCGAAAGAATGAGCCACCACAATGCGATGTCGAGAAGACCGAGACCAACAACCGTGAGTCCCATCACGGCTCCCGAACGGAATGCCACCTTAAGACCGCTGTTGAGCGAACGCATAGCCGCATTTGCTGTCCTCGCAGAAGCATAGGTCGCTGTTTTCATTCCCACAAACCCCGCAAGACCGGAGAAGAATCCACCGGTGAGGAATGCAAACGGAACCCAAGGGTTCTGGACGTGAAAAACATAGGCCAGAACCGCAAAAAAAACAGCAAGCACAATGAAGACAATAGTCACAACCTTGTACTGCTGTTTTAGATAGGCCATAGCCCCTTCCCTTACGAACCGCGCGATTTCCTGCATCGTCACGTTTCCCTCACTTTCTTTCATCATCTGTCGGAAAAACAACCAGGCGAACAGAAGTGCAATCACTGCCGCCACCGGTACGAAATAGAAAAGAAATGTCATAGTTTTGTGTTTGTAGTAGTTAAAAAAAGTTTCGTACTATTGTTGAAAGGTCACAAACATACACAAAAAATACGAAAAACCGCACATTCTTAAAATATTTGCAACAAATAAAACCACGTGTAATGTCTCCAAACAATCGTAAAAAGAAAGAGCTCGCTTGCGCGAACTCTTCTTTTGGAGGTGCCAAGCAGATTCGAACTGCTGTAGCAGGTTTTGCAGACCTGTGCCTAGCCCCTCGGCCATAGCACCATATTTCCTTTGGGAATGCAAAGTTAGGAAAATTTTTCCTTTGTGCAAACTTTTCTGTGTGTTTGCGTTGAAAATTGTTTCAGCAACCGCAGTTCCTGATACCTGGTTTACTCTACATACAGCAGCAGTCCCTTCAAATACTCCCCTTCCGGGTGGTAGATGTTAACGGCGTGGTCGGCCGGTTGGTTGAGACGGTCGAGGATGCGGACACTCCTTCCGGTCTGGGCGGCAGCGGAGAACACGGCAAGTGCAAAGGCTTCCTTGTCAACGACTTGGGAACAACTGTAAGTAAAGACGAGTCCTCCAGGCGCAACCTTTGAAATGGCAGCCGCATTGAGTCTCTGGTAGGCCCGCAGAGCATTATCTCTGGCCCCACGGTGCTTTGCAAATGCAGGAGGGTCAACGATGATAAGATCGTATTTTCCTTCCGGAATGTTTTTCACATAATCAATGGCATCGCAGCAAAGTCCTTGATGTTGAGCAGTTTCTGAACCGGTAGTAAAACTGTTCAGCGACACATTTTTTTCAACCAGTTCCATGGCACGTGCAGAACTATCGACAGAATCGACGTGAACTGCGCCTCCGGCCAGAGCATACACGGAAAAGCCTCCTGTGTAGCAGAATAGATTGAGAACGCGGCGACCGGCAGCATAGCGCTCCACAAGCGCACGGTTTTCTCGCTGATCAAGAAAAAATCCTGTTTTTTGTCCTTCTGTCCAGTTCACTATAAATTTGTGCCCATTTTCAAGAACAATCTGCTCGTCGTCACTGAATCCGTCTTTTCTATACATATATCCGTCGACCAAATCGAGCCCCGCCTTAAAAGGCGCTGTGCCAGAACTTTTGTCGTAAACCGCCTTCAGAGCGTCACCATAAATAGACTGAAGCGCAAGACAAATCTGTTTTCTTGCTCGAAACATTCCAACGGAATGGGCCTGTATCACGCATACACCATTATAGTAGTCAATAACAAGCCCTGGAAGGCTGTCTCCTTCCCCATGAACCAGACGATAACAGTTTGTTCTGCCTACAACCGATGCCTTCGAATCCGATATACAGCGTTCAGGAGCAAATCCGGCAGGTGGCTCAGCAAGAGATGCCGCAATGCGCACAGCTAGCGCCCTGGAAATCATCGTCTCCCAAAAGTCCGGTGCAAGAACATCCGAGTCAAAGCTGAGAATCCGGACTGCTATTGAGCCTATCTGGTAGTGACCACACGCAAGAAAAGTCCCATCCGCGGCATAAACCGACACGAGGTCACCTTCCGCAGGAGTGCCTTGAATCTGTGCTATTGAACCGGAAAACACCCACGGGTGAAAGCGACGCACCGACTCATCCCGGCCTTTGCGAAGTATTACCTTTACCATAATATATACTTAATTCTCTATTATCTCAACCGAAACAACATCACCTTTAAAGACTATAGTCGTTGGCGCCGCTAGCGGCTTGAGTTCCGTATTCTTCAGTTTCAAATACATCTCACGGCAGATCCACGCATCTGTGGCAGCATATTTCATTTGGGGATCTGAAAGCTTGTCCGCCTCCCAATTGGAGAGCTGCTGTGTCTTGGAAACCTTGACTCCGAGAATGATTGCAGCCATCTTTTTGACGCTCTTGTCGCGTATCCCCCATTCCGGAACAATCTTCTGCAAGTCCACAAAAGAAGCGGGCTTGAACTTCGCATAGCGCTGAAGCCCCCTCACGTCGTCCGTTGTTGCTGCTCCCACCTTTACGATGTCGGGATTTGCAAGAATGTTGCACAATGCCCGCTGCATCCCAAGCGACTTTATCCTAAAGAGAAACGCCTTGCCGCCGCCCGAAAGCTGCAGAAGCGCGACACCGGGATTTGGTGTGTGGGGAGTGAAGCAGGGCTTCGTTTCTGTGTCGAAACCGAGAATCTTCTGTCTTTTCAAGTAACGGATAGCTCTCCTATAATCCTCAGACAATGAGTCTATTACACATATCTCCCCCGGAAATGAAGCCAGCGGCATCGTCTCAATCGCTTCCGGAAGTATGTTTTCTATGAATCTGTTTTCGTTCACCTCTGCACTGCTCTTTAATTAAACTGTACATCACTCCGTCAGCCTGTCCATGTTGAGTATCACCGGAGCTACAAGACGGTTGACCTTTTCAAGATACTCGTCACTCATATACAAGCGTCCAAGAGGAACTGTCCGCGTAATCTGAATACTTGCATCCGCCGAATGGTTATACTTGAACTTGTCGGAAAGCGTGCCTCCGAAACTGACACTCTCAAGCGGAACGCTCGACGACGGAACTGTCACGTATGCCTTCACCGAAGGGTATGCAATCCTATGCGTAAACAAATTATGATCGCGAAGAACATTGTAGCACGCTTGAATGACAGCATCCTCTCCCCCGATAAATTCAAAGTTCTCGTCAAGCACTGCGCGGTAGTTCTCCATATCAAGCCCCTGGGACGTCCTTATCTCCTCCAACACCTCCGAGAGATCACGGACATTGAGCGAATCGGACGATACGCCGACAAGCACGGCTGAAATCTTGTCCTGAGCACCCGACGCCAGATAGTTGTCAAGAAACTCCATGAATATCGTCTTCGAGTCCCCGCCTGAGACCGTATGTTCGATGTAGTCGGGAAATGAATCAGAACCATTACGGCACCGTTCATACACTCCTTTGTACAGACCATGTTCAATCTCCTTACTTCCGGCAAGAACGGCAATCAGCCCATTCGGGTGACGTTTTCCGGCGCGGTTCATCATTTCGTCAGAAAGTGAGAGTACAGGGACATCAATCCCGGCAGAGACAAGTAGAGTATCAATATCCTTCAACGCATAGCGGCACAGATATGGAGAATCCACAATCAAAACCTTTGCAGGAATGCGGGGTGAAGTCATTTCTTCGTCAAATGTGTTTGAATAGCAACTGCTACCCAAGGACGCCACTGCCATGCTGACTGCAGCCTCGCGCATTGCAGGAATATTCTCGGCCTCAATGTAGCCGGCATACGGAGAGTTTGCCATGTCAAATACAGGAGTGAACGTCTCCCCCGCAAAATCATGCAGTTCATCCGGCTGCTCGCGCCCGTCGATGTTATCGAAACGGTCTGAGCACAGAAAGTCAGACACCATGCGGCATACCGACTCAAAATCTCCTATGACTGCGATGCTTCCTGCCACATTGTTCGGAACATATTTGTCCAGAATGTGCTTGGAAACAGAACTCGTATCAGTGAGTGCCTGCTTTACAAAGGGCAGGTATGGTTCTAAAACATTCTTGTTTCTCTCGCATGCTGTCAAGATAATTGCCAGCATCAGAATCGATATGAGAAACCTCTTCCTCATTTCGCGTCCTTATGGGTAAACGGCAGCGCCGCAACGTTCAAGACAATGTAATAGAAAAATATGAGGCTGAATGCCATCGAGAAATGAAGCCTAAACACAGCGACTGCAACTACTATGAGAGCGGCACCGACAAAAAACGCTATCCGCAGTTTTCCATAGTGCCCCTCTGCAAGGTTGCTTCCCTTTTTTATCTTCATCGCGAACATTGGAATCTCGCAGACAAGCAGGGCTGCGACTGTGACAGAAAGCACAGGAACCATAATCCTGACGGTCGCCCAATCTGAAAGCCATGCGGCAAGCTCACTCTCCGATTTCATCGCGAAGCATACGAGTGCCGCAAGAAATATTGCGCCCGCAGGGGTTGCAAGACCAATGAAATTCTCGCTCTGACGCTCATCTGTGTTGAACTTTGCCAACCTCAGTCCGGAGAACACGGCAACGAGCACGGGAGAGAGCACCACGAGCCAGTGAATGAACGGCGAGACGTTGAATGCGAGGTCAAGCCCACCCAAGAACGAATGCTCAGCAAAGCATACTAGCATCACCGACGGAAGAACACCGAAGCTAACCATGTCCGAGAGGGAGTCAAGTTCCTTGCCCATTGGTGAATAGGCATGCAGTGCCCTTGCGGCCAGACCGTCGCAGAAATCAAAGACGGAAGCGGCCAGCATAAGATAGAATGCCGTCGGCACATCACCCTTCAGACAAGACAAAATCCCCAATACACCACAGAGCAAGTTCATTGATGTGATGGTATTGGGGATATTTTTACGAATGCTTACCATAATCAATCATCCGAATATGGACAACTTATTTTATGCCAAGCTTCTTCTTTATCGACTTCGGAAGCGCGTCCTTATGAACAACAATGTTGAGAGTCTTGTAACGGACATAAGCATCTGACGCATACCATATTCCCTTGTATGCCCCGGCTTCGCCCCAAGAGTTCTTCACGATGAAGAAAGGATTGCCGTTCTGATCTTTTGCGAGACCATAAATCTGCATTCCATGGTCGTCGGTCGTCTGCTTGTTGTCATAGGCAATCTGACGCATCTCCTGAGTAATTTTCTTTTCCTCTGCAGAAGTCTGCTCCGAAGACTTTTCGTCAGACTTTCCAATCCAATGCTCTTGATCGGAGCCCGCAGTCGGTGCAGCATCCACGTCCGGAACCACAGCGGTGCCGTTGCGTGTAAATCCCTTCTCGCTGACGTCAGCACCCCACGCGATAGTGAATCCCTTGTCAATGGCATTGTACATCACTTCCATAAGCTCATCAATCGGAAGATTGTATGCGCTCCCCCATCTCCAGTTGTCGCTGACTTCTATTACGAACGGCTTGTAGAACGGGTGATGAGTGAATGAGGAAAGGTTAATGTAGTCGTCAACATTGATTCCAAGATAGTCGCGATAGGACTCCGGAGTGAAAGTCTTTCCGTCAACTGTGAATTCTGTCGGAAGTTCTCCGAGATATGCACTGAGTATGCCGTTGTAGGCATTCTTCCACGCGGTCGAAAGAGTCTTGTTCGGATTCTCGGCGATGGCTTTGATGAAACCCTCGAGTGCGGCGTCCATTTCTGCCTGAACCGGAAGTTCCGTACCATAGTTCATTCCGGTGTAAACTTCCTGCGGAACGATTCCATAGTTACGAATTACCTCATAGACATCGCCGAATGAGCTCCCGGCCGAAAAACCGAGTTTGCCGTCGAGACGGACATATTTCACTCCCCTGTCAAAATAAGACCTGTTCACCACGAACATCTCTGAGAGGTCCGTCTCAATGCCCTTCTGGCGGAGAATCTCAGACTCTACAAAAGAAAGTGCGGAATAGCACCAGCATGTCCCGGAACGGTATTGGTTCTTGATGCTTGTAACCGGATTCTCCTTTACGGTAGTAAACACATACTCGGCCCTCTGAGTTTTGTCCTGCGCCTGTGCAACGAAACCGAATCCAAGTGCAAGCGCGACTGCGGTGATGATAAATCTCTTCATATCCTTAACCTTTATATTATACCAAATAAAATATATACCTAAAATGAAGCTCGCAAAGTTAAGGTTTTGCCTCAATAAAAGCAAAAAAAGTTCAGTCGATTACCTCTATTCGGCTATTTAAGTCTGTCAACCTTGAGATTGCCCATGTTAAGTCCCCAACATCCGTTCTGAATGATTGGAATCTCAACTCCGTCGGGTCCCTTCTCCCAACAAATTTCCTTTAAGAAAGTGTGGGAATGACCGCCAACGATAAGGTCAACATTGCGCAGACCGCGCTGAACCATCATTCTGTCGCTCTCAAACCCAAGATGCGTGAGACAGATGACCATGTCGCACTTCTTTTCGTTGCGGAGATAATCAGCCCACCTGTTAGCCGTTTCCACCGGGTCACGGAACTCAAGCTGGCGGGCAATGGCCGCATCAACCACAGGCCTGACGTCAGTGGTAAGACCTATGATTCCGATCTTGAGTCCGGCCTTGCTGACAATAGTGTATGGCTTGACATATTTTCCAAGCTCGAACTTCGAGAAATCATAATTGGCGCAGAGTATCGGAAACTTTAGCTTCTTTACGCGAGAGGTGAGCTCGTCAAGTCCGTTGTCAAACTCATGGTTTCCTATTGCAGTGGCGTCAAAGCCCATGGCATTCATCAGGTCCACTTCCAGGAAGCCTCTCATGACGATAAAATAGGAGGTTCCCTGGCTAAAGTCACCGGCATGCAGAAGAAGGACGTTCTTTCTTCCGTCGGCAGTGCGCACGCTGTCGATGTACGCGGCCCTTTCGAGAGTTCCGCCCTGCCCGTTGAGAGAGCCTACACGTTCCGGCTCTATGTGGCTGTGAGTGTCGTTCAGGTGAAGTATTGTAAGTTCCTGTGCATAAGCACCATAAGAAACGGCAAGCAATGCTGCGACAAGTATGTGTCCGATTCTTTTCATTTTCTGTCCTCCCCTATTTTTCGATTACGACTCTTCCGTCTGTGTGATACTCAATCGGTTTACCTTCAGATGAAAGGGACTTCACCTTATCGAGTATGATGTCGATGATGTCGATGTCGTAGATTTTCATATTTCTGGAATTGTTTTCGAGGTAGAGTCCGTCACCTCCTTCAAGAAGGAAAGATATAGTAGCAACTCCGTACCATCTGGCGTCGTCTAGCGGTTCTCCGTCCAATTCCGCGGAGACAAGCTTTCCATCTTTTGCCACGACCCTACAGCCGCCGAGCACCTGAAAGCGATCGGCTGCCATCTTTTCAAGAATTGCGCGGATTTCGCTTCCCTGAAGTTCAAGGTAGACTATCTGATTCCTGAACGGGAACATGGATTTCAGGTCGTCAAGTATGATGTTGCCGTGAGGCATGGCACAGCGGATTCCTCCGAAATTGCCGACACCGAAAGACACCGACTTTCCGGATTCTTTTGCCACAGCTTCCATTATGTTGTCAATGAACCAGTTAGAAAGTTCAGATTCCGGATACTCGACATCCATCTCACGGGTGCTGTACCCTACGGTCTCCCTCATCGGAGCCATCCTGTCCTGCACGGAAAGCAGTTCCTTGGCAGCCTTGTATGTTGCCGTACGGCGACCATATACCTTGCCGTCAGGAGCGTAGTATTTCCCGTGCCTGATCTCTCCGAGACATTCCTTCACGTCGTCGGATGACGGAGATTTCGCTCCAACACGGCTTCCGTCCATCGGTGTCAAGGTCCACGAGACCACTTCAACTTTGCCGACTTGTTGCTGACGATCTGCAGAATTCTGTGCAAATGCGGTGATTCCAGCAAGCAATAACAATATTACAAATATCTTCTTCATCGTATTTTATTTTATTTTGGTTTACCGAATCTTGTCGTTCTTCCTAAGCTATTTCATTCTCAACCATTTCCACAAGTCCTTGAACGTTGATTTCTTGCCGAAAGTGAGTATTCCGATTTTATAAATCTTGGCAGAGAGCCATGCGCAGCCGAGGAAAGTCAGCAGCAGCAGCGCAATCGAAAGTACAAGCTCCCACATCGGCACTCCGAAAGGAATCCTTGCAAGCATCACTATCGGCGAGGTGAATGGTATAATCGATCCCCAGAACGCCAACGGGCTATCAGGAGATTTGAAGGCATAGAGGGCGATGAAGAACCCGAGAAGAAGCGGAATCGTCACCGGAATCTGAAGTTGGCTGCTGTCTGCCTCGTTTTCAACGGAAGACCCGATGGCCGCAAAAAGTGAAGCATAAAGCAGGTATCCAAGCACGAAGAAAATCACGAATGAAACGAGTATCTCAGTATAATTCAACTCCCTAAGAGCAGAAAGCACCGAATTTCCCTGTGTGTCGAGACCTGCCGCCATTGCCGACGGATCGAGGTTCATTCCCGTAGCATCCAATGCTGACTGGTCAACCCCTGCCATTGCGCTCATCTGCTGGCTGCTGCCCATAATAGAATCAAATCCGATGATTCCTCCTACAGCAGAGACAATCACACCGGTCAGCACAATCCAAAGGAGAAACTGTGTCAGGGCAACGGCAGCGACGCCGACAATCTTGCCGAACATAAGTTCCGTGGCCTTGACGCTGGAAACCAAAACTTCCACCACCCTGCTGGACTTTTCCTCAATCACCGAGGACATCACCATGGCGGAGAACATCGCTATGAACATGTAGATTATCATCCCGAGCAGCATCGAAACAATCATCTTCACCTCAGCAGAATCGAGCTTTGCCTCTCCGGAGTCATCAATTGTATAGGTCGTCACACTGACGTCGGCCTTGACTTCTGCCATAATCTGCTTGAGATCTCCTATGTCATAAAGCGAGATTCGATAGTCTTCAACCGCATCGTCCACTTGTGACTCGATAGCAGATTTCAGTTCAACGCTCAGTGCCTTCGTTGAATACGTGGTAACATTTACAGTTTTTGTTGAATCAATTACCGGAGACACTATCATAAGCACGTCAACGCCAAGTTCCTTTAGATCTGCCTTGACGGAGTCCGGCTGATGCCCGGAATAGTCAGTGAATATATAAGAATCATCTGACTTAAGTTGCGGCATGACTATGCCGGACTCGTCGATGACAGCTATCTGTTTCCCATTGTCCTTCACAAAAAACATTATCAGCGACGGGAGCACCATCATCGCGGCAAATAGAATCGGGCCAAGGAAAGTGATTAGAAGGAATGACTTTTTTTTCACACGGGTCATGTACTCGCGAGATATGACCACGCCTATATTTCTGAAATTCATAGTATTGTCCAATATTATATAATTCGTTACTTTGAGACCTCCTGACCCTTTACAAGTTCGATGAATATGTCATTCATCCTTGGAATGAGTTCTTGGAATGAATTGACGGTCAGATTCCCGGTGATGATTGCAGAGAGCACATCATTGCTTCGCACCCCTTCTTCAAGAGAGAGAACCGCCGTGTGCCGCCCCGCCTCATTCTTGTCGCTGAGCACGGAAAACAGCCCTTCGTGGGCGGCCACCGGCGTTTCTCCAGTGTAGACGAGCTCGACATTGCTGTTCCCGTAATGGTGGCGGATGTCATCGAGATGGCCTGAAATGATGAGCTTGGACATGTTTATGAGAGCGATGTCGTCACAAAGTTCCTCGACGGATTCCATATTATGCGTGGACAAGACAATCGTAGCCCCTTCGTCGCGAAGACGCAGGATTTCTTTCTGAACGACCTGCGCATTGACAGGGTCAAAGCCGCTAAAAGGCTCATCGAGGATGAGCAGCGAGGGCCTGTGCACCACCGTCGTGATGAACTGAACCTTCTGGGCCATGCCCTTTGACAGTTCCTCCACCTTCTTGTTCCACCATGACTCAATCCCGAAACGGACAAACCACTTCTTCAGCTCCGTCTCTGCATCCTTATAGGACATTCCTTTCAGCCGCGCGAAAAAAAGCGCCTGCTCACCGACTTTCATCTTGCGGTACAGTCCTCTCTCTTCAGGCATATAGCCAATCTTCTCGACATCACGTTGCGTGATGGGACGTCCGTCAAACAGGATTACTCCGGAGTTCGGTATGGTTATCCTGTTTATAATCCTGATCAGTGTCGTCTTTCCGGAACCGTTAGGTCCGAGCAGGCCAAAGATCTTGCCCTTCTCCATAGTTACGGAGACATGGTCAAGAGCGACCTTTTCTCCGAAAGATTTGCAGATGTCCTGACATTCAATCAATCCCATAGACTTTATATTATGTTAAAAATTAGGTAATTCATATACATCCTCATAATGTAAGCAGCCTTGCCGTGAGCTCCGTAACAAGTTCGGCATCTGTGGCCTCACCGTTGTCTCCCCCCTTGCCCTTGAAATCATAGTCACGTATCAGCGCGATGGCAGCCATACACTTGCGTGTCGGATAGTTGCGCACCGCCATGTCATATTCCCGGAGAAAATAGGGATTGACTCCCAAAAGCGATGCCTTCTCAGCATTGCCGACTCCCGGTTTCGAGGCAAGTAAGGCGTTGTATTTCAGAATCCGGTAGAAATGCGTGAACAGAGGGCCTGTAGCCATAGGTAAGGCAAACTTTGCGGCAGAACCGATATAGGCGGCTATCTTTAAAGCCTTGGCGGCATTGCGGGCAGAGAGTTCACGGGTAAGTTCAAATATGCTATATTGGCGGCTGATGCCGACGTTGCGCTCAATATCCTCCGCAGTGACATCTGTCGTGCCGTCCGGAAGATTCTTGAGCATCTTGTCTGTTTCCACGGCAATCTTAGACAAATCGGTCCCGGCATACTCGGCCAACAGAGAAGCGGCTTCGGGAGCCAAAGCAAGCCCGCGAGACCGGTAATAGGACGTTATCCACTGCGGCATCTCGTAGTCTCTCAGTTGGGAGGACTCGACGACAACTCCTATTTTTGAAACTGTCTTGTAAAGGGATTTCCTCTTGTCCGCAGACGCCCCGTGCATCGCAATCACAAGGACGGTGGACTCCAGCGGTTTCGTGCAGTAGAGTGCAAGATCCTCAAGCGAACGCATCATCTGAGCCTCCTTGACCACAACCAGTCTGCGTTCCGCAAACATCGGATAGCTTCTGGCCGACGTTATCACAGAATCGGCGTCAACATCAGCGCCATAGCATATCAGCTGGTTGAAGTCCCGCTCCCCTTCATCATCGAAGGCATTGGCAATCACAGCTTCGCAGACCATATCCACATAATAGGGTTCGTCCCCCATCAAAAGATACACCGGCGCGAACCGGTGCTGCCTGACCTGGGCGACTATTTCCGCACATTGCCTATCTGTCTCCGCAAATCCCTTTGCCATATCTACTTATCACCAAAGCGGAGAAGCCTTTCAGGAGACTTCTCCGCCCAATAAATTACTTTACCTGTTTTTCCTTAATCCTCTTCAGCTTTTCCTTCAAGACGTCCGCGCAGTCAACGACGGCATCCTCGAAAGTTGCGGCATTTCTTTCCACGACGACATCATTTCCCGGCACCTGCACTTTCACCCAAACATTCTTGTTGTCATGCTCCGCCAACAGCGAAAGCTTCACATCAATACCGATGACCGAATCATGGAACTTAGGCAACTTTGACAATTTCTTCTTCACGAAATCCAAAAGTTTCTGATCGGCGTCAAAACGGATAGATTGAATTCTGATCTCCTCCATAAGTTACCTCCTTCTAAAGAATAAGTTAATTGTTATATATTGCAGGCTTTCAGTCAGTTTCCAAACGCGATTCCGCTCTCGGATGAGCTGCGCCATAAACCTGTTTCAACTTTGCAATTGAGTTGTGGGTGTAAACCTGCGTCGTCGCGAGCGAGGCGTGCCCGAGCATTTCCTTTATGGAATTGAGGTCGGTGCCGCCGTCGAGCAACTCTGTCGCGAGCGTGTGTCTCAGGACATGCGGCGAACGACGTCCGGTAATCCCGGCTATCTGCGAAAGCTCGCCTTTCACAATCCTGTCGACAAGCACGGGGTAAATCCTTCTCCCGCTCCAGGTCACGAACATCGCATCCATCGCATCTCGTTTTCCTCCCGCCATTGTCTCAACTGCGTTCAAATATAGCAAAATTTCTTCACACAACGACGGAATCACAGGAATTTCTCGCATCTTGTCACCTTTTCCGCGTATCAAGACCACCCGACGTGAAGTATCGAGGTCTCCGATATTCATCCCTATCAGCTCTCCACGACGTATTCCCAGATTCAGAAGTGTCGATATTACAGCACGTTCAAGGCGTTTTTCGTAAAGTTCGCGCGCTTGAGCCTCCGCATCCTTATTCCCCTCTGCGGCAAGTGAGAAGGCTGCACGGAAAGACTCGAGAAATTCCGGTGAGGCATAGATGTCTGTCTTTGCGAAATATTCCGACATGGAATCCTCGCGATAGAACTCCGGAAGACGCTTCGGAATCTTCGGACGTCGTACGGTCTTCATCGGGTTGGACTTGAGTTCCCCCGTGCGAACAAGCCATGTGCAGAAACTGCCGAGAACGCTCATGTGAAGATTGGTAGTCTTGGGCTGAAGTTTCTCACCGTCAATAAGATGTACCTCGTAATCCCGAATGACCGAAGGGGTTATGGTGTCGACATCACCGACAAAGTCCGCGAACCTTCTGAGGGCGTCGGAATATATTTCGCAGGTACGGGCAGAAAACCTCCGTACTCCGGAAATATGAATCCGGAATGACTCGATCCATGTCTGTAATTTTGTCCTGCTCTCAGCCATATTCAAGTGTTTCTGCTGTACACTCATTCAACGGGCGTCAGCCCCATCTGAGCGGCTTTCTGCCGCATAAGGGCGTCGGCAGCCTCGAACTCGTTGGGAATTTCGCCGTCAAGAATGGCATTTTTCACATACTCCTTAAGGATGCCTATGGTATTGCACGGCGGAATCCCGAAAACCTGCATAACATATTCCCCATTAATCGGGTTCTTGAAGTTTCGCACGGCATCCTTGGCCTCCACCTCGACCAATTTACGGCTGACGAGCTCGAAATTGGCGTGGAGACGCTCGACTTTGCGAGGGTTCTTCGAAGTTATGTCACCGTGGCACAGCAACATCAGGTCATCTATGTCGTCTCCGGCCTCAAACAGCAGCCGTCGTACCGCAGAATCCGTAACTTCCTCAGTGACAAGTGCGATAGGACGAAGATGCAACTCCACAAGTTTCTTTACATATTCCATCTTCTCGTTCAGCGGCATCTTCAGCGACTTGAAAATCTTTGGAACCATACGGCCCCCGACGACTTCGTGTCCATGGAATGTCCAGCCCACAGTCGGGTCGTACCGTTTGGTCGCGGCCTTGCCTATGTCGTGGAGCAGTGCCGCCCATCTGAGCCAGACGTTCGGCTCCGTGCGAGTCTTTGCAGTCTTGTCTCCGTTTCCATCTGGCGCATAATCCTTCAGACGTCCTTCCGCAATGGCCTCGGCTTCGAGTGCCGCAACATTGTCAACTACCTGAAGCGTGTGGGCAAAATTATCCTTATGTCCATGACCTTCAACGGATTCGACTCCCTTGAGTGCTGTCAGTTGCGGAAGTATCATCTCAAGCAGTCCGGTCTCGTCCAGCAGGTAGAAGCCCATCGAAGGCGTCTGCGTCACGAGAATTTTGTTCAATTCCTCGACGATGCGCTCCTTTGAGAGGATTTCCAGGCGGCCCCGATTGCGTCTTATGGATTCGAGCGATTCGGGGACAATGGAGAACCTGTGTTCAGGAGTGGAGAGTTTGGTGGCAAAACGGATTGCACGAATCATGCGCAAAGGGTCGTCACTGTAAGTCGTGTCCGGATCGAGAGGGGTGCGGATTATTCCGGCCGCGAGGTCGCGTATTCCTCCGAAAGGATCCACCAGTGCCCCAAAGTCATCCTTCTGGAGGCTGAACGCCATCGCGTTGATCGTGAAGTCGCGGCGCAGTTGGTCTTCGCGGAGTGTGCCGTCCTCGACTATTGGCTTGCGGGATTCCCGCCGGTAGCTTTCCTTTCTCGCGCCAACGAACTCGACTTCCATGCCGTGATATTTCAGCATCGCCGTTCCGAAATTCCTGAATACAGAGACATGCACATTATAACTTTTTTGTTTCCCGTCAAAACATTCATGTTTCTCTATGTATGAAGCAACATTTTGCGCCAAATTTATGCCACTACCTTCGACAACGATATCAATGTCCTTGTTAGGCCGTTGCAGAAAGCAGTCACGCACATATCCGCCTATCACGAACGCCCTCACGCCCATTTCCTCCGCCACTTCAGAAACGATTCTGAAGATTTTATGATTCAGAAATTCCTTGAATTCTCCCATTATCTCAAATTATTCAAGTTTCGCAAGTATTCTAACGTCTTGCGAATATTAAACTCATCTCATTTATCAACCTCTCAAACCCCGCGCACTTTTTTCTTACTCTAACGTCATTTCGTCATAACGCGGAAAAGCCGTCAGCCGCGTCAGAGCATCAGCCCCGTCTTTCTTAAACCCGACGGTTCTCGTACCGTTTGTTATGAATATATACTTCACGTCCAAAGCCATATTATACCGCACCACCTGCATCAGCACGTCTCCAGTCAATTCTACATCCGGCCTCTTGCACTCCACGACCGCCAAAGGCTTCGCATCGCGTCCATACACGACAACGTCGGCCCTAAGGTTCTTGTCTCCAAGGCGGAAAGCAACCTCCGACATCATCAGATGCTCCGGCACCCCCATCGTCTGCTTCAGCACCGCATCGACAAACCACTGCCGCACCCTCTCCTCCGGTGTCAGCGCCACCATCTTCTTCCTCAGCGGATCCCATATTTCGTTACTGTTCATCATAATGCCAAATGCTGCCGCGCAAAGTTACAAAATAATAGTTTACCTTTGTAGCCTTATAGATAATGATAATATAGAACAATGAAAAAGACGATTGATATCATATACGAGGACAAATGGCTGGTGGCGATTGACAAGCCTTCGGGGCTGATGAGCGTGGCTGGAAACAGGAAGGACGTGGAGACAGCATATATGCTTGTTAATGACTACCTTATGCATAAGTACAACGGTCGCGTCAAGGCTCATGTTCTGCATAGGTTGGACAGGGACACTTCGGGCGTGCTGCTGTTCGCGAAGGATTTCGGAGTGAAGAGGGCGATGACAGACAATTGGAATGAGAGGGTTGTGGAGAGGAAATATGTCGCGGTGGTTGACGGGGTTCCGGAAAACGGGAATGCGCCGAAAACGAAGACAGAGAGCAACGCCAACGGAAACAAGGGGAAAAACGCAGGTGACGAAAGCCGGGAAAATACGGAACCGAGGCACGGGAGGATCGTGAGTTGGCTGACAGAAAATGAAAAGAACTTCATGGTCTACTCGTCACTGACGGAGAACGGCGGCGAGATGGCGGTTACTGACTGGAAGGTGCTCAAAACGGACGGAAAGAGGTCGCTCGTGGAGTTTTTGCTGGAAACAGGACGCAAGAATCAGATTCGCGTACAAGCGGCAGCGCATCTGCACTGCCCCATTCTCGGAGACGCGAAATATGGGGACGGAAAGTCGGCGCGACGCCTCTGCCTGCACGCAAAGGCACTCGGCATCGTACATCCGATAACGCATAAGGTGCTGAAAATCACCGCAAACACGCCGCGCTACTTCAACGGGCTTGTTGGAAAAGAAAACAAATGCGCAGCAGAAAGAACACGCCTGTAAAGCACGCGAAGACGTCCGACAAACGCGGCAAATGACAGCCGTCCGCGGCATCTGAGCGCAACGGCCTCGAGCATACGCGCCTTGCGGACAGTCTTTAGCTTTTTACCGGTGCTGAAGAACGGATGCTGCACGAGATATTCCGGAACATAGACCATCCTCATGCCCGCCTTGTGGCAATCCGACAGGAACACCGTCTCTTCACCTCCCTCCGGCCAGACCTGAGAGCCAAGTCCGAAATTCTCGTCGAAACGTATGCCACTCTTCCTGACAGGCTCATATCGGAACGCAATCTCGACTGCACTGAAGTAGACATTTCCGTACACCGGCACTTTTCTTATCTCAAACTCTTTTTCAGGATAGTCCTTGAATTCAGGCTGGCCGTCTGGAGTTGCTATGCGGAAACACAGGACGTCTGCCCAAGACCGCTCATCGAAAATCTCAATAATCCGGCTGAGCCAGGCATCGGTATACCCGATGTCGTCATCGGAAATCACGCACAACTGTTCCTTTAGGACACATGATTCAATGCATTGTGTGTCAGCCTTATGAACACTTCGCCCCGTCTCGGCTTCAAGGATCGATCCAAGGACATCGAGGCAATGGTTGCGGTTCCGGCTCAAGCCTTTTCCGACAAACGGCGAGTAAACGACATCACTTCGTCCGCTGAATTGGAGCGAAGCATCAGCTGTCAGTCCCGGGTGTGCGGCGGCATAATCCGGAGACAGTTGGTGAGAGACGATGTAACGGACATCCGCGCGGGGCGAAAGAAATATGTTCTGAACGTCTTTGACTGATTCGTTATAACAGGATATGAGTATGTTGAGTGTCATTATCGTAACAAAGAAATGAAGATTTTCAATAGCGTTTCGGCCTTATCCGGAACGTTTCACATACGGCAGCGCTGACCTTATAGAAACTTGCGGAAAAACGGGGACTGGACAGGCGATACAAGATCAGGTTCGGCACCTGCCCGCGGCGTAAGGAAAATATGCCTCCTGCACGGTTAAGAAGTGCATCAGCATGCATATAGTGGTAGAGACGGGATATGTTGTCCGACGTGCAAAGGCCGGTACGACGGGTCGCGAAAACTGTGAGTATCCGGCAGATAAGACGTCCGACAAGGTCCCGGTGATACAGAAGACTGACTTTCTCGCTTTGGGGAAATGCTGCCTCCATTGCGTGGATGGTCTCAGAATAAGAACCGAGGAGAAGCATAATGCGCATCAGATGCCTATCCGAGCTAAGATCTGAAGACAGTCCTCCGGACATACCGCTACGGTAGACGTACACGCATCGCGAAACCGTCATGACGCTTCGACAGCAAATCAGACAGCGAAAGAGAAATAGCATGTCTTCACCATATGAAAGAGCGCCGTCAAACACAAGAGCGGATTCATCCAGAAACGATTTCCGAAACAGTTTTCCCCAGACAGGACGAAGGTAGGAGCCATCGTCAGAAAGGTTGTCGTCAATAAACTCGGAAAGTTCCCCACGACTATAAAGGCAATTTTGTGCGGGAGCCTCAGCGACAACAGAGCCGCCGAGGAGTCTGTAACCGCCGATGTAGATATCAGCAGTCTCCTCCGCAGAAATGGTGGAAATCCAGTCGGAGAGGCAGTCCTTGGGCAGAATGTCATCGGCGTCGACAAATGTGACGTAGTGGCCGGCGGCAGCGTTGATCCCTGCATTCCTTGCAGAACTGACTCCTCCGTTCGCCTTATGAATCACACTTATACGCCCATCGACAAGACTGAATCTGTCACATATTTCCCCAGAACCGTCAGTGCTTCCGTCGTCTACCAGGATGAGTTCGCAGCTGTCAAAAAATGACGGAGAGAGTATTGAGCCCACAGTGTACTCAAGCGTGCGTACTGCGTTATAGACAGGGACGACCACGCTTATGAGAATCTCGCCCCGTCTTTTGACCTGTTCCGCTGCCGCCTCTCTGCAGTCGCAGCACTTTTTAAATTCCCCGCCCTCCATAATTATCTCAAGTTATTGTTTAGAAAATCAAATGCTTCAGCCCTTAGTTCAGATAGTTTGGCATCAACTTTTTCCCAGTCGATGTCCCCCTTTGGAACGTCTTCTGAAACCACAAGCCTCTCACTGAGACCAAACTGTCGAAGAAGCCATTCTATGCGGGAAAGCCCTCTGGCCTGGTTGCCGACGACGACGAATGGTCTATGGAATAGTATTGAGAACACGCAGGCGTGGAATGAATCCGTGATGACGAATGATGCCCTCGAAATGCCCGCTATCCAAGATTCGACGGAAGGCTGCACCCTTGCGCTCACCTCGCCTGTTCCGCGAGGATCTATCACAAGGAAGCGAGTGATTTCCAAATGTTCATCAAGGCTCCGGGCTTCGGAAAGGAGACATTCAATCTCATGCACACGCCCAAGCGTTTCCGGTGTCCTGTCGAGGATGTATTCAAAGACGCGGCCATTGCCGTTCAAGTCCATCCCGGTTTCGGCAGGGGTTTCTATCCGGCAACAGTTGTCCTCCACGATGGGCAGATAGTCTTCTGCAGAAAGCAAAAACGTCGGGTCCGGAACGGTGACGGAGGCAACTCCAAGATACTTACCGGCATTCTCTACTCCGGACAATTCACGGAATGACAGCGCATTGAAACGCCCCGCCAAGCATGATGCAAGAGCAGTTTCAAACGCATTGTATTCCCAGTCATCGCTGCCGAACGACACGGCATATGCAATCCGCCTCACATCCCAACCCTGCGGTCCCGCATCGTCAGAATACACCTTCTTCTTTGTCGCGACGCTGCAAACTCCCCTATCTTTCCAAGTGAAGTCCAGATAGGAATTCATCAGATTCCGATTATACTTCGGTCTCCAAACCTGGTCGCTGCCGACGATAAACACGTCATAATCAGACGGTCCAATCTCATCGAATGAAGAAATATACCTTATATTCATATTTTCCCGAAAGAATCTGATGAATTCGGCGCCGACGACATGAAACTCCCTGTTTATCCTGCGCTCACGGAATATCTCGACGTCTCCGCGCTGCAGCACATATCTCCGGAACGCCCTCGTCAGAAATTTCCGCACAGCCATGATTCCTTTTGGAGCAGGGATTATCTCATCCAACTGTATTATTTCCACGTCATTGCCCATCCTGACAAGAGCCTGTTGCAATGCAAAGGCTTGCAGAACTCCGCCATAATTGGTGTGCAATTGTAATGTGACTATCCCAATCTTCATAGCTTCCCTATCTTTTATTCTTCCGTGCCGCTTTTTCGGCGATGCCGTATCCCCCGTTGCATTTAATTGAACGCTCGAACACGTCTGCCGGGACGTCGGTGAGTTTCAGAGACGCGGAAATATCTTCGACTGCCCTGGCTCCCCGCTCGGTGAAAACGCTTACCACACTGACTCCAAGGCGGTTATATGCATCAGGAAACAACCGTTCCACGCCCCAGAAATCCCCCAGACTGATGTCCGCTCCGCTGCGTCCGTTCTTTGCGTGGCAGTTGTAGCACGAATCGCGAAGGTTTTTGTCTGCGAGAAAATCCTGCATGAACGGATTCTCAGAATAAGGCTGCGAAAGTCTGTTTATACTGCCATCTGGCATAAGATAATCTATTGTCACATGATAGTCCTTCCACCCGGAGACGGATTTATCTCGGAAATTGACGCCACAGACGGAAACGGCTCCAGAGGCGGCAATGCCGGCATCGACAAAGCTGCGCCAAGCCGCGGGAAGAGGCGCCCCATGACAAAGGATCTCGACAAGCAGCAGCTGTCCGCCGACAGATTCCGGACACGCCCCGTTCGCTGCGGATATATTATCTCGACCGATAAAGATCTTCAACGCACGCACCTGACAAGGGGTGCCGACGAACATCACGGAACGCCCAGAGGCAAGCATATCCCTGATTTTCAGGAAACATCCGCCAATGGACGACTGTACGTACTTGCTCCGCATCATTGCCGCAAGGCTTGCCCCATCTTCGGCAAAGGCATGATGCACGCCACGGAAATCCTCATCCCAAACAGCTGCGCAGACAGTTCCTCCCCCACGGATAAAGTTCCCTGCAAGCGCATTAAACACCCCGCCTGAGGAACTCTGCCGCAAGATTTCGCCATCCCTGTTGGTTGCGGCATACACCCTTAAAGGACGGTTTGCGAAAGAGTCGAGACCATGACCAATGTTTTTATTAGGCGACAGACGCGCCTTGACTGCAACAATGATGGACTTTCGCTCACCGGACGTGCATCCACGGAGCCATGCGGCAAGCACAGCCGAACACATGGCGAGCAGCACAACGAGAAGCGGATGCAGATGCAGTCCGAGCATGCCTGGAAGCATAATCGGCACACAGGCATAGGCAGTGACGGCGATGGCGCAGAGCCAAACATCACGCAGCCAGAGGCCGACGTCCAGGCCGACCATTTCACGAAGCAGAAACAGCCTTGCGAACATCGCTGCCTGAGAAAGCACAATCGCGACCACCACAACCCACTCAACTCCAAGGCCATATGCGAGCAAGGCCCATGAAACAGGAATGTTGAGTAACAGAATTCCCCCCACAATCAGCTGGTATCTTTTTATGTTTCCTGTTGCCAGTTGCATTGTAATCAAAGAGTTGGAGAGAGAGTCGCTCAAAACCAGCACCAGCAGCAGACGGACAAACACCGGAGCATATTCCGGAATCTCCTTCAGCCACAGTCCCAACAGCCAGGGCGTCTCAAAAATGAGCGGAAGGGCGAAAAAGAGTATCAGGAAATATGAGAATTTCGATGACTTTCGCACGAGGCGATGCATGTAGTCGAACTCTCCGGAAGCGTATGACTTAGTTATCTGCGGATTTACCGCCGTCATGAAATTGGTGACGAAGCCCTGCACGGCATTGCTGAGCTGCATGGCGATGCCACGACCTGCATTGACAGCCGGGCTCGGAGAATAGAGATTTATGAGAATGTTGCCCCCTTGGTCCTTGAGCACGCCGGCACTCACACCGATGAAGTTCCACCCTGCGAAGCTGAACATTTCCTTGAGTATGGACGCATCCGTCCCGAAAAGTCCCTGCCGCATCCTGAATGTCTGCCCCTCAATCCGCTTTCTCCGACATTCATCAAAATGCCTCCGGCAGTAGATGGCATACGCGCTCCGCACGCACAGCGCCACAACGCACATGAGCAGGGCATACCAGACCATCCGGTCAATCGGAGAGACCGCCAGCAGCAGCGCAACTCCGAGCTTCGCGAATCCTTCGAGCAGCCCGACTGCAGCGAATGCCCCCATACTTTCGTGGGCGATGATTGTCGCATTGTAGGGTACACTCAACAGATTTATCACAAAAGTTATGAGCGAGAACTGAAGGACAATCTGGGCAGCCGCGATCCTCTCCGGAGGAATCGTCATCTTCTCGCCAATGAACCAGAGCCCCAACGGCTCACCGACAGCCACGACAATCAGCGCCAAAACAATCTGAACAAATACAGCGCAACGGAAAATTGCGCCCAAGCGGGAGCCTCCCCTGCCGAGTTCAAAGGTGATGAAACGGGATATTGCGGAAGAAAGCGCCCCGGAGATTATCGAAAACATGGCAACGACGCCACCGACGACGTTATATATGCCATAGTCGCTTTCTCCGAGAGCCCCGAGCACGACACGGGAAGTGTACAGCCCCACAAGCAGCAGGACTGCCATCCTCACATAGAGAAGCAGAGTGTTTTTTGCTATCTTTTTTGCGCCATTAGAGTAATCCATCCGTATCGTGCACATCCGTCCGTTCGGGGCGGACAATTAACTTGCTAAGATACGATAAAGTTTTCTATGCGCAAGCGAGTGGACGAAGTTTATGGCATTTTGCCCTACGATTGGAAAATATAGAGAATTTATCGTTGAAAAACATTCATTTATTTTTGTCATCTGCATTTTTATTCATAACTTTATGGACGTCAAAAAGCGGCGCGGATACGCCGTGAACATATAATTGAAAACACTTCAATATTATAATGCTATGGTCAGACATACAATAATGTGGAAGTTCAAGCCATCAGATGGAAGAACTCCAAAAGAAATTGCAGAAGACATCAAAGAACGCTATCAGGCTATCCTCGGGATTGTTCCAGGTCTGAAGAACGTTGAAGTCGGAGTGAACCGCAACGAGTCTGCGACATCCTACGACGCCGTTCTTATCGAGGATTTCGACAACTGGGCAGATCTTGCAAGCTACAAGGCCGACCCGGTCCGCAACGAACTCAAGAAGTACATAGACTCTCATGTCGCTGCCAGAGCGAGGGTCGAATACGAGAGATAGCCAACACAGACATATTTATATACGACATCCCGGGACTTCACACCCGGGATTTTTTGTGTTCGTCAAGATCCTATTCTATAAACTCTCTATGCTTTGATGTTCAGTGAGTTAAGACGGAAGCATGATAAAAAAACGAGAAAACTTATTGTCGGTCAGAAAAATGTACATAAATTTGCGGCTTGGATTTGTACATAAATAACTATTAAAAGATGAAGAAATCTTACATTTCTCCGCTTGTCTCAGAAATTGAGATGAGCGTCGAGTTGGGCTTCTGCCAGTCACCGGCAGGAGCGAACCTCGCTTTGGGGGACAGGTTCTATGACGATGTAGTCTCTGAAGAAAATTAGTGGTAGTGTCGTTAATCAGATTAAACTTAAGAAAGTATGAAAAAGCAATATATTGCAGCGTTTGCCTGCATTCTTGCAGCAGCGTGCAGCAAAGCTGAACTGAATGAAGTAGCTCCGGGACCTTCCGGCGAGAGCATGACACTCACTCTTCCACAAACCAAAGTCGCTATTTCAGGAGATTCCTATCAATTTGAATTGGACGATGAAATCACAGCCATTGCATCGAACGGCAGCCGGGCTACTCTGAAGCCGAATGCAGCCTCCAGTGGCGCTCACACGGCAACAAATTATTTCACAGGAACTTTCGACAAGCCTGTTACTGACGGAAGCACTATCAGTTTCTATTACAATGCAAAGTCAATTGCCGACAATGGCACAGCAACGTTTGAGCAGAATGGTGACCCTTGGCTCGTTTCTACAGGCAACAACTTCACAAGGACCGAAGACAGGCAGATTTCCGTGACTGCAACATTGGCTGCACCTGAGAATGTCCGTGCCATTGCAGTGATTTTTACTGGCAATGAAGGTATTGAAAGCTTCGAATTCCATGCAAAAGACCAGAGCATTAAACTTGGGACATTCGACGGGACTTCTTTTTCCGGAAATTCAACTGTCTCACAGAATGTGCTCAATCATCAGTCCGAAGGCATTGAATTCATGCGTTCCAACATCGTCTATGTCCCGAAAGATATGGAAGGCGGATTCTGGATAAAGGCAGTTAAGGGGCAACAGGCTATGTACAAGAGCTATGCGACGAAAAATCCTATCGAAAACACAAAGGTTACAATCAGTAGTTTCGTTCCGGCGAAGGTTGACATTGATGTGCAGATTTCTGGATTCGCGACGTCTTATAGCTACGCAAAGGGTATCGACGGGGTCGCACAGAGCATAGCCACCGCCAATAGCAAGTCAAATGACTGGATGGACGAGGGCAAAGCAACTTATAAAATCAGCCGTGAAGGCATTCCGGCAGCCCTTCTCACTTTCGATTCGTTCAAGCTTACCGTTGATGGCAAGGAGTACACCGGCGATGAGGCAACAAAAGCCATTTCTGTCGCAGCCGGAAACGGCCACACAACTTGGGGGCAGAAAGACATCGTCGCGACGGTGGTTTACAAGGATTTGGACGACAATGAATATACTGGCACCCAGACCATTGTACGGCACATTACTGGGTTGCCGTATGCGGCAAATGGCGTAGATTTAAGTGGAACAAAAGAATCTGAGAGTATTTCATTTTTATCTCCGTCAAACATTAGTATTTCCTTATCCCTAAATGATGTTACAGCAAGTTCTCTTTCACGTTGGCAGAAAGGACATCTTTATGTTAGTATTGGAGGAGTTGATTTAGGAATGCAAATTGAAGCTGGGAATACAAAGTTTGATAATGTTCATAAGGACAATATTACTTTAAATGGCTCTATTTCAACCGCAAACGGAAGTGTCGTTTTAACTCGAAAAACACCACTACCTGGGCCATATATAACAATATCCCAAGTAAACATATCATACAAATAATCGGAGTAAAGCGCAGCGACGGCCAAACACCGTCGCTTTTTATATCCCTCTCATCAAGACAGATAAAAAAATCCCTAATCTTTTGGTATTAAAAATAATTCCTTATCTTTGCGGCATAAAACATAATGATTATGCCAGAGGTATTCAGATTTTTCGGATATTCATTTTTCTTCTATAGTCGTGAGCATGAGCCAATTCATATCCATATCGAAGGCAATGATGGCTACGCTATTTACGATTTAGAAGAGGATTCGTTTATCGAACGTGAACACAGTATAGAATAAAAAAGAACGACCTGAAAAAGATTGAAAGAATCATCTTTGAGAACAAGGAGCTAATTATAAAAAGTGGAAGGAGCACTTTGAAAAGTGATGGAAAAACTGCAGAACATATCATTTGATTCAAAATTCATTTATGCCGAAGATGAGAAGGGGCGCAAATTGAAACAGTCGCTTTTGTGGTATCCTGCTTTAGCAAAAGCCAGCAATGAGCAGCGCAGCAACTATACCATCGGCTTCACCGGGTTTCATTGGCGTGACCTTGACGAAGACATATCCTTTGAGAGCTTCGAGTACGAAGACGCAGTCCCGTCAAGGCTTCAGGAGTTCTTTCTGATTCACAAGGAAATCAATGTGGCGGAGTTTGCCAAGCGCATTGGAATCAACGCCACCCTGCTGCGAAACTACATCAATGGCTTCAAAAAGCCATCAGCAGCCCGTGAGAAGGAAATAATCGAAGCAATACATAAACTTGGGCTGGAGTACTGTCTCTTCGCCACCGTTGATGGCTATGACGGTTCAGGGCAACACCCGATGAAACAATATCTCTCGGAACCGGAATCACCGAAATATGACAATCAGCAATAGCAGGGAACCTCTGATAACACCAACAATGTAAAGATTTGGTTCACAGCCGGAGTACAGAATCGCAGTAGTCGATGACGCGGCCGCGGTGGGTGATGAAAATCATCGTGCGGGTGTTCAGTTTTGCCGTTAGACGTTGAAGCAGGAGGTCTTCTGTGGCGTTATCGAGGGCGGAACTGAACTCATCAAGGAGGAGGATGCTGCCGGGACGCAGGAGGGCGCGTGCTATGGCGATACGTTGGGCCTGCCCCTCGGAAAGCCCGCCACCGGCTTCAAAGCATTGGGTGTCAAGACCAGACGGAAGCTCCATAACAAAATCTGCAGCAGCCGTGTAGAGGGCTTCTTTCATCTGGCTGTCCGTGGCGTGCGGGTCGCCCATTTGAAGATTTTCGCGAATTGTCCCGCTGAAAAGAGTGTTGCCCTGAGGGACATAGACAAGATTGCAGCGGGTGGATTCCGATGCACGGACCTTTTCGTCAGCGGAATAAATGCTGACTGAACCCTTTGTCGGTGAGAGGAGCGAGAGCATCAGCTTTATCAATGTGCTCTTACCTCTTCCGGTCGGTCCGACGATGGATGTCTTCGAGCCGGGGACAAAGTCAAAGGAGAAATTGGTGAATATGTCATCTACACCGTCAGAATAGCGGAAAGAAAGATTCTCTACACTCACTCCGGCAGTGCCGCGGAGGAAGTGCTGCTCATCCGAACTCTCCAGCGGGAGCTTCTCTATTTCCTCAATGCGGTCGATAGAGGCGGTGCAGTGCATCAAGGTAGGCAGTTGCTCGCTCACCTGAACAAGCGGCCGCTGCACCTGCCCGACGAGTTGGAGAATTGCTGTGAGAGCACCATAAGTCACCACTCCCCCGGCGATGCCGTAAATTCCCCAAAGGAACGCGACGGCGTAGCCAATGGTGAAGGAGAACGCTATCAGAGTGCGCGCAATTACACTAAACTTGGCCCTACGCATATTTTTCTCATAATTGTCCACCTGCAGTTCCTCCAGGTCCTCGCTGCTCGCCTCTGTGTATTCAAGTATCTGAAGCAGCATGATGTGTTGGACAGATTCCTGAATGTGTGCCTCGACTTCGGAGTCGCTCTTGCGGATGTCGAGCGTTAGGTTACGGACACGGTACATAACATAGCGCCCACCGAAGATTGCAATCGGAATTATAAGCACAAGAATCCACGCGAGCCTCGCATCAATTTGGAGGAGATAGACAAACGCGGCAAGGAACTGCAGCCCTGCCCAGAAAAGATTAGGAACAACGCAGCAGAACGTATTTGAGACCGTCGAGACGTCCACCTGCAGACGATTCAGCATGTCGCCGGTGTGGTATTTCCTCGAATACTCGTTCTTCAGATGAAGCAGGTCATCAAAAAGCCTAAGCCTTATCCGGTTGGCCATGCTCACGGAAATCTTGGACTGGTAATATGACTTGACGGCCACAATCCCGGGACGAATCATAGACAGAGCGAGAAAGGCCGCAGCATAGACTGCAAGACCATATTTCTCGTCCGGAACGCCCTTGAAATGAAGTATCGCTACATCCACAAGCCTCTTGCTGAGCCACACATAACCGAGTGCAAAGGCAACCATGAGAATTTGACACAGAAGAACAAGGGCATACGACCACCTGCACTGCCTCACCTCATTGAAAAACCAGCGGATGTAGTTCATTATACGCGGGGATTATTGAGAAAACGACTATTCCCGACGCCCGGGGTAAACTTTCAGAGCCTCGGCAAGCACCTTGAGTGCCATCTTGAGCTCGGACTTGCAGATGGTGTAGGAGATGCGGACTTCGTCGCGTCCACGTCCCTCGTCGGTGTAGAAACCCGATGCCGGCGCGAGCATAACTGTCTGTCCCTCATAGCTAAAGTCGCTCAGAAGCCATGCGCAGAACCTGTCGCTGTCGTCAATCGGAAGCCGGGCCACCGTGTAGAACGCACCCATAGGAATCGGGGAATAAACTCCAGGAATACTGTTCAGCCCGTCAATCAGGCAGTTGCGTCGTTCGATGAATTCCTCGTAAGTGTGGATGGCATAGTCACGCGGCGCGTCAAGCGAAGCCTCGGCGACAATCTGTCCGAGAAGAGGCGGCGAAAGACGTGCCTGGCAGAACTTCATCACGGCCTCGTGAACATTGCGGTTTTTGGTGATGAGGGCACCGATGCGTATTCCGCATTCGCTGTATCTTTTTGACACAGAATCGATAAGCACAACATTATCTTCAATCCCTTCAAGATGGAAAGCAGAGATGTACGGCGAACCTGTGTAGATGAACTCCCTGTAGACCTCGTCAGAGAAGAGGAAAAGGTTGTGCTTCTTCACAAGGTCGCGAATCTGATTCATCTCGCTGCGGGTGTAGAGGTAGCCGCTCGGATTGTTCGGGTTGCAGATGAGTATTCCTTTGGTGTGCCGGGTGACAAGTTTCTCGATTTCATCGATATGTGGCAGCGCGAATCCCTCCTCTATCGTGGAGACAACAGGACGGATGACGGCTCCGGCGGAAACGGCGAACGCCATGTAGTTAGCGTATGCCGGTTCCGGAACAATAATCTCATCTCCAGGATTGAGACAGGCGAGAAAGGCGAAGAGAACAGCTTCACTTCCTCCTGTCGTGATGATTATGTCATCTGCTGAGACCTTTATCTGATACTGGTCATAATAGCCGACAAGCTTTTCACGAAAAGAACGGAAACCATCGCTCGGGCTATACTCCAAAACCTTTCTGTCTATGTGTTTGAGTGCATCGAGACCGACTGCCGGCGTCTCAATGTCCGGCTGCCCGATGTTCAGTTTGTAAATATGGACCCCCCTATTCATTGCGGCTTCCGCAAGCGGGAAGAGTTTTCTGATCGGTGACGACGGCATAAGTTCCGCCCTTTCTGAGATAGCTGGCATAACAATAAAGTTTTACTGATTAAACTTCCGGCTACTTTCCGCGAGTGCAGTAAGTTTCTTGAGCGTCTTTGACGTGAGGACTTTACGGGTGTCCTGGTCAATTATTGCTTTTACTCTATGGCAATCAGATCCGAACATCGCATACATGCCGTTTTCCAACAACCATTCAGACTTACCCTTCGCAGTCTTTCCATAATAGCCTGTCAACGAGGCAAGGTTCATCTGCAGCAGGACGCCCCGAGAAACGATGGATTTGTAGTCGTCCTTCCCTAAGTAGCGGTAGCGCTCTGGATGCGCGAGTATCGGTGTCAGGCCGGCCATCTGTATGAGTGAGATGGTCGCGTCCAGATTGTATGGAGGATTGTTCAGAGACGTCTCCACAAGGACACGGTCAGCTCCGTGCAGAAGCAAATCCCTGGCCCGTAGCCTTTCCATGAATAAGTTGTCTATCATGTATTCAGCGGCAAGGTGCAGCCTTATGCTCCCTTGATAGAGTTTCTGAAGCTGAGAGAAACGCTCCTTGAGCTTTTCCGTCGTGTTCGGAACATCTTCCATCACGTGCGGTGTGCACCAGACATCAGTGACACCGAGAGACTCCTCGTATGCGAGCATCTCAAGCGAATCGGTGCGGTGCTTGGAACCGTCGTCCACGCCAAACAGTATGTGCGAATGCGCATCGACGGAGCCTGAAAGTACTCCAGACTCCGCCAATGTGAATTTAGTTCTCAAAAAGTCAAACATGGCTACCCATTATTCGATTTCCTTCGAGTCGTCGGAATCATTTCCATAACCATATCCGTAGCCATAACCATAGCCATATCCGTAGCCGTAACCGTTTCCTGACTTTGCGTATGGCTTGTATTCCATCTGCACTCCATTAAGAACGATGCACATGTGTTTGTACTTGTTCTGTTCATAGAGCTCATTAATCTTCGGCATCAGACGCTTGTCGAACAAACCGGCCCTTGCAACGAAGAGCGTCATGTCAACATACTGTGTCACGATTGCGGAATCGGCAACAATTTCGATAGGAGGACAGTCGATGAAAACATAGTCATATTTTTCCTTCAGTTCGTCCACCATCTTCGGGAACACATCGGAAAGCAGAAGTTCCGTAGGGTTAGGAGGAAGGACGCCGACAGGAAGACAATCGAGGTTATTCGCAACGTTCACTGTGACTGAAGAAAGGTCGTGGATGTCTCCGTTAAGGTAGGAAGAAACTCCCTGCACAGCATTAACATTCAGTGCCTTACTCAATGAAGCCTTGCGGAGGTCGAGGTCAACGAGCACAACCCGTGCCGGCTTGATTGACATTGCAGCCGCGATGTTCATTATGTTGTAGGTCTTTCCGGCATTAGGGTTGAACGATGTGAGCATAATCACATGCGATCCTTTCTTTCCGAGCATGAGATCGAGATTCGTGCGAAGCACGCGGTAGGCCTCGTTCATCATGTTTCTCTTGCCGGCCTTAACCACAATCCTGCATCCGTCTTCATCGGCCGCCTTTTTCTTTCCGAACCGGCGGATAAAGCTGAACTTGCCTCTCTTGAGGACAGCGTGAGGAATCTCAGCAAGGAACGGAACCTTGAGCGAAGCAAGATCCTGACGTGTTTTGACGGTAGTGTCGAGCACTATCCTGAGGAAGAAACAGGCGAAAGGAATCGCGCAGCCCATAATCAGTGCAAGAAGTAGAATCATTGCCTTTCTCGGAGCGACAGGGTTCGGAGAGCCGTTAGGGCGCATGATCACTCTGGTGTTGCCGACATTGACAAGAGCCGTAATCTCATTCTCCTCCCTTTTCTGGAGAAGGAAGATGTAGAGAGATTCCTTCACTTTCTGCTGACGGGTCATCGAAAGGAGTTCATATTCCTGCCCGGAACTTGAAGATATGCGCTTGAGAACCTGATCCTCCTGCTGCTTGAGGCCGTCAGCCTGAAGGTTGAGCGTTGCCACGAGGTTGTCGATGGAACGGAGAATTGCGTTGCGCATCGAAGCGATGGAAACATTAAGGTCAGCTACCATTGGGTTTTCGCTTCCGGCAGACTTGTAGCGGTCGCGCTGAAGGATGAGCTTGTTGTACTCGCCTATCTGCGACTCTACGCTCGTGCTTGCAATTCCGGAATTTGACGGAATGAGGTTTGTGACGTGTGCAGGGTCATTGAGATAGTCCTTGATGAATGTCGCTATTGAAAGCTGGTTGTTAACCTCAAAAAGCTTTTCTGCGTATGTCGAAGACTCCTCAAGATACTGCTGGGCAACTGCCTTGAGATCAGTGAGATTGTTGCTTGCCTTGTAGGCCTTGAGATCGCCTTCAATGCCGCCGAGCTCATTCTCGATGATTCCGAGGCGTTCCGTTATGAAAGTGCTGGTGTTTCTCGCCGCACGGTTCTTGTCGTAGAGCCAGACTTCATTGTAGACATCTATCAGGCTATTGAGAATATTCTCTGCCCTTGAAGGGAACTTGTCCTTGTAGTTGAGCACGAGAACCGTGGATTCCTTGCTTGAAATGTTGGCGGAAAGGTTAGCGCAATATGCTTTTGCACGAGCCATCGGGTTTGCCCATGATATGAGGATGTCGTTCTTCCACTTGTCGAAGCTGAGTGTAGGATGAAGGGTTATTGTTCCGACAGGGGTAGAGAGCGTGTCCCCGACATTTCCCTGCACCTTTTCCTTGATTTTGTCCCGTCCGATACGGAAATCGCTCAGAACGAATGTGCTGTCCCCTTCCTTTCTTACATTGAACGAAAAGCCCTTGGTCGGATTATTCCCTCCGAGTTTCAGTTCAAGCGGAGTGTTTCGGTAGAGTTCGACGTTACGCATGAACTGCTTCTCCACATACACTGTCTGGAGGGCGTTTCTTTCGACTACAATCTCCATGAGGTCAGGAGATGTGAATGCCTCCATCTCGTTTTCTACAGCAACGGTGTTGCGAAGACGCATTCCACCGCCTGTGAATGACGAAAGGTTACGTACCGCCGCGTCCTGCGCACTCTCGTCGACGATGAGCTTGGCACTGCGGCTGAATGTCGAAGGCGTTCTATAGAGATATATTCCCGCGCAGAACACGCAAACTATGATTCCTGCCACGAACCACCACTTGTTGCCCCAAATGATGTTCCAGATGTCAACCAAAGAAAGCGCGTTCTGGGTTGAGTCTGCTCCGTTCTGCTGCTGATTGTTAAGTTCTTCCATATATACTTACTAATGTATCAGATATTTTTTCCTTAGATTATTTTCTTAGAACCAATGTCGTCACGAGAGTGGCGAGGGACACGAGAAGTGAGCCTGAAGATATGGCTATACTTGTGATTCTCAATCCCTTGTCGTCCATTGTAGACTGACGCTGCTTGATCTTGGACGGCTCCACGTAAACGATGTCGTTCTGCTGAAGATAATATGCGGGACTGTTGAACAGGTCAGTGCTCGTGAGGTCAACTTCATAGATGACCCGCTTGCCGTTCTGTTCGCGGATGACGGACACGTTCTCACGCTTTCCGAAAATGGTCAAATCACGAGCGAGACTCAAGGCCTGAAGAATGGTGACCTTATCGCCCTCAATGGTGTAGGTGCCCGGGGAAGAGACCTCGCCAAGCACGGAAACCTTGAAGTTCGTGAACTCGACAGTCACCACGGCGTCGTCAAGATATTTTCTGTCAAGCAGTTCCTTCTTTATCGTGTCGGCACATTCCCACCTCGTCTTGCCGGCAACCTTAATCTTGCCGAGCACAGGGAAGTCGATGAAGCCGTCATTGTCGACGGAATAGCACATGATTCGCTGTGAACTTCCGCTGGAGACCATCTCTGACCCCGCGTTGTAGGAGACAATCGGGAGGTTGAACATAGGTGTAAGTTCCGGTGTCCGCGAACTGACCACAATGGAAAGCATGTCCTTCGGCTGAATCACAATGCCCGCATGCCTGTCTATGGCCTCCGGATTGTTTATCACCTTGTCCTGAAAATATGGTATGTTCTTGTAAGAGCCGCATGAAACGGCAACAAACGAAAGCCCCAGAAGAAGCGTCAGCGAGGCTGTCCTGAATGAAAAGTTCTTCAGATTCATTAACTCGGTTATTCTAAATACTACTGTTTAAACAAAAACTCTGCGTTCGCATCCTTCTGCGCAAGTGCATAGCCTAGAATCGCGAACAACGCGCAAAGTTAGTGATTAAAAACATACAATGCAATCATTTGCCGTCCTTTAAAGGTTCAATTTTCAGTCCTTTTTCCTTTCCTCTTGCCTTTCTGTAAATCTTGTAGCCTGTTGCTGCCACGAGAATGGACATCAGCGGGGAGAGGAGGTTGAAAAAACAGTAGGGCAGGTAATCGAGCGTCGCGACCTTCAGCACCGTGGCCTGGGTCATTCCGCAGGAGTTCCATGGAATGAGGACGGAGCAGACGGTGGCGGAGTCTTCGACCGAACGGCTGAGCAGACGTGGTTCCAGCCCTTTCTCCCTGTAGAGGTTCTTGTAGAGGCTGCCGGTAAGGATTATCGAGAGGTACTGGTCTCCTGTTATCATGTTGGCGAAGATTCCTGTTCCTATAGTGGACGCGACAATGCTGAGCGTGCGGTTTATTCCCTTCTGAAGCGCATTGGTGAGACTCTGAAGCATTCCGCTGCCAACTAGGACACCGCCGAAGGCCGATGCCGAGATGACGAGAAACACTGTCGGAAGCATTCCCGTGATGCCGTTTGTGGCGATGAGCCTGTCAAGAGCAGGGTTGCCGACGGATATTCCGGTAGAGCCGTATGTCGTGAGCATCAGTCCCTTGAATCCGTCCATAAAAGAGAGGTGGCGGTAGGCACTCAGAGGCTCTCCGGAGGCGATGTGCCAGACAATGTGCGGCTGGAATATCAGTGCCGCTGCGGCAGCGAGGAGAATGGCGACGAACAGCGTCAGAATGGCCGGCATCTTCCTGACTATCAGCACTCCGGTGATTACCGGGACAAGGAGAAGCCAGAGGTTTATGTTGAAGCAAGAGGCAAGGTCACCGGCAAACTCGGCAATTGTGCTCTGTGAGGAAGTTTCGTGCGTGAGACTGACGGCAAGAAATATTATGAGGGCGATGACGAATGAGGGAATCGTTGTCAGGAGCATGTAACGAATGTGGGTGAACAGCGGGGTTCCGGCCGCCGAGGATGCGAGAGTGGTGGTGTCGGAAAGCGGGGAAATCTTGTCTCCGAAATATGCTCCGGAAATGATTGCTCCGGCTGTCCAGCCTGCGGAGTAGCCATGCGCGGTGCCGATTCCGATGAGGGCGACACCGACCGTGGCTATTGTTGTCCAGGAACTTCCGGTCATGACGGATATGAGGGCACAGATGGCGCAGGTGGCGAAGAGGAATATCTTCGGGGTGATTATTTTCATTCCATAGTATATCATCATCGGGACGATTCCGCTGGCCATCCATGTCCCTGCTACGGCTCCGATGAGGAAGAGGATGAGTATGGCGGAACTGACAGAGCGGATGTTGTCCATGATTCCGTTCTCGAAGTCTTCCCACTTGACCTTGTAAAATATCATGGAAATGGCGACCACGACACCGGAAGCAAGGAGGAGAGACACCTGACTGGCTCCGTCAAGGGCGTTTCCCCCGAAGATTTTGATTACTATCGAAAGGGTCGCGGCAAGAAAGGCAAAGGGTATCAGTGACACCCACACTGCGGGGATTTTACCCGGATTAACTAACTTCATAAGAACTTCCCGGAACTCTATTTCAATTATAGCAAGACTGTATGATTTCAGACAAGGTCGGGTGCGGATGGATGATGTTGCCCATTTCGTGGATTGTGGCATTGAAGTTCATCAGTGCCGTTATTTCCGAAATCAGGTCGGAGGCGGAGGCGCCGAGGATGTGGCAGCCGAGAATCTGACCGTCACGCAGTCCTGTCTGGCCTGGAGCAGCGACAAGAATCTTGCAGTAGCCCTCCGTTGCCTCGGATGCGAGAGCCTTTCCATTGGCGCGGTAGAAAGACTTCAGAGCCTTGAAGGCTATACCCTTTTCCTTGCACGCTTCTTCTGTAAGTCCAACTGTGCCGACTTCAGGCGTGGTGAAAACCGCTGCCGGCATTATGTCGAGCCTAATCGGAGACTTGCCGATGTGAAGAACCTCGTCAGACTCGTTCGCGCTGTCAAGAATATGAGCGAGCGCAACCTTTCCCTGAAATATAGCGGCATGAGCGAGCATCATCTGCCCGTTGACGTCACCGATTGCATAAACGCCGGGGAGCGTCGTCTGCATGTGCTCATCCACAATGATTCCCTTGCGGCTGTGCTCTACACCATTGCAACCCGTGATAACACGAAGATCAGGAACACGTCCTACGGCCATCAGAACCTTGTCTGAAACGACTGCGGAAACCTTTTCACCGCTGCGCATGGTGACAATCTGAACTGGGATTCCCTCTGACTCGGAACAAATCTTTGAGACATCCGATGAACTTTCAACTGAGGCGGAAATTCCTGTCACCTCAGTTCCCGTGAGAATTGTGATGCCAGACTTTGACAGCGACTGCTTAAGGCGCTTGGCAAGGTCGGCGTCGAAATGAGGGAGAATGTTCTTACAATATTCAATCACAGTGACTTCCGAGCCGAGAGATGCAAAGACTGAGGCGAACTCCAGACCTATCACTCCCCCGCCGATAACGGTCAGGCGCTTCGGCACCTCCTTCAGACGTAGCATGTCCGAAGAAGACAGCACGCCCGGAGTCTGTGCAGCACCGGGAACATTGAGCCATGCAGGATGTGAGCCTGTTGCAACGATGATGCGGTCGGCTGTAAATTCCTTATATTCAGAGAACTCAGGATCAAGATGTTCTACAGCTGCTGATTCAGCTTCCGTCGGCCAGACTCGGACAGTGTGCGCATCCACGAGGCGAGCAATGCCCCTCACGATGTCCACTCCATTCAGCAGAGTTTCCACTCCGGAGCGAAGCTGTGCCACGACTTCGTCTTTGCGTTCCACCATTAGGGCAAGAGTAGTAGCAGCATACTTATGAGCGTCGTGGCAAAAACACTTGGTCGGGATGCAGCCTTCGTTCAGACAGGTTCCGCCAAGCGGCCCGGCAGTGATGAGCGTCACATCAAGTCCTTTTTTCCGGGCAGCGACTGCGGTTTCGTAACCGCCGGGACCGGCCCCTATTATAATAATCTTAGAAAGGTTCATTATTGATTCCTTAATTTTTGAATGACAAAAGAATCGTCATCGTTGCACTATGCTGACAATCAGAAGCATAGCTTCGGATTGCGGGCGGCGGAAGTCTCGTCAAGACGGCGCACCGGAGTGGTGTGAGGAGCACTTTTGAGAGCCTCCGGGTCTGAGACGGCTTCCTCTGCAATTCTGTGCATAATGTCAATGAAAGAGTCGAGGGTTTCCTTAGACTCGGTCTCCGTCGGTTCTATCATTATGGCCTGATGGAAAAGCAGAGGGAAATAGATTGTCGGAGCGTGGAAACCATAGTCGAGCAGGCGCTTGGCAACATCCAGAGTCGTCACGCCCGTAGACTTATCCTTCAGTCCGTCAAACACAAACTCGTGCTTGCAGACTGACGAAATCGGTAGTTCGAAACTGTCCTTGAGCGATTCCTTTATATAGTTGGCGCTGAGCGTTGCAAGCGGTCCGACAGATTTCACATTCTCCTTCCCGAGCATCAGTATGTAGCACAGAGCCTTGAGCAGTACGCCGAAATTGCCCTGAAAACCGCTGACACGGCCAAGAGAATCCTCCTCTGGTCCAGTGTAGTCTGCAAATAATGCCTTCCCTAAATCGTCAGACTGCTTCCCACCAACATAGAAATCCGGCTGAGGCAGATGTTTCACAAGATGAGCGGCAACTCCGACCGGGCCTGCTCCGGGACCGCCGCCGCCATGAGGAGTGGAAAAAGACTTGTGGAGATTCAGGTGCATGATGTCAAATCCCATATCGCCGGGACGCACGACACCGATGAGCGGGTTCATATTTGCCCCGTCGTAGTAGAGAAGTCCGCTACAGCCGTGCACAAGTGTCGCTATTTCTTTTATTTCAGTCTCGAAAAGCCCAAGCGTGTTCGGATTTGTCATCATTATGCCGGCAACAGTCTCGTCCAAAAGTGGCTTCAAGTCCTCCACGTCTATGCGTCCGTCAGGCTTTGACTTCACGACAACGACATCAAGACCACAGACCGCAGCTGAAGCCGGATTTGTTCCATGGGCCGAGTCCGGCACAATCACCTTGCAGCGCCCGAAGTCTCCTCGAGAAATGTGATACTGCCTCATAATCATAAGCCCTGTAAGCTCTCCATGAGCACCGGCAAACGGGTTGAGCGTGAATGCCGCCATTCCTGTAATCGAGGAAAGAGCCTTCGACAGGTCTGCATAGACTTTTCGGCAACCTGAGACGGTGGACATAGGCTGGAGCGGATGAATCCCCGCAAAGGCAGGCATAGAGGCAATCTCCTCATTGATCTTCGGGTTATATTTCATCGTACAGCTGCCTAGCGGGTAAAACCCGGTGTCGACGCCGAAGTTCATCTGCGAGAGATTCGTGTAGTGACGCACGACGTCAGGCTCGCTGACCTGCGGCAATTCGGCCGGCTCATCGCGAAGTAGCTCCACCGGCACCGAGTTCTCAAGACAGTACTTTGACGGATAGTCATTTACAGGAAGCGTATATCCCTTGCGCCCGTTAGACGAAAGTTCAAATATAAGTTTGTCGTAATATTTCATATATCTCGCTCTCCCCCTATTTTTTCAAAGATTTCACAACGTCAACGAGACTGTCGCACTCTTCTTTCGAATGCTTTTCCGTGACACAGAATGAGACGAAGCCTTCTTCCGTTGCGACGGCTCCAAAAAATCCGGCCTCAATAAGTGCCTGCTGCAAAAGTGCAATGTCAACAAGCGGTCTGAGGACAAATTCCTTCAGGAACGGGTGCTCCTGCGTGAACGGCTCGGCAAAAAGTCCTGTCTTCAAGAGTTCAGACCTGAGATAATGCGCCCCGCTGCAACTGAGCTCATTGACCCCGCGAAGTCCATCCTGGCCCATAAGCGACACATAAACAGCCACATAGAGAGCCATTAGCGACTGGTTCGAGCAGATGTTCGACGTTGCCTTCTCGCGACGGATGTGCTGTTCGCGGGCCTGAAGGGTCAGCACGAAAGCACGCTTGCCGTCGACATCAGCCGTCTCTCCGACAAGGCGTCCCGGCAGCTTGCGCATAAATTCGTGGCGGCAGGCAAGGAATCCGACGTAAGGGCCTCCGAAAGAAAGGGGTATGCCAAGAGTCTGAGCGTCTCCGCAGGCGATGTCGGCGCCATTTTCTCCTGCTGTCCGGAGCACGGCCATCGCTGATGGGTCGCAGTACTCGACAAGCAGCGCACCAGCCTCATGCAAGGCTTCAGCATAGCCGGATAGGTCCTCTATGACTCCAAAGCGGTTGATTCCCGGAACAATAAGCCCGGCGACGTCGCCTGTGACGAGTTCCTTCTTGACCGCCTCGAAATCAGTCACGCCGTCCTTCGCAGGAATGAGAGTCAGCTGAACTCCATGAAATTTGGCGTAAGTCGTCACAACTGCCCTTACATTCGGAAGGAGCGTGCCGGAAATGAGGATGCGGGTCTTTTTCTTCGTGCAGGCAAGCGTCATGAACATAGCCTCGGCTGCAGCTGTCGCGCCATCGTACATTGAGGCGTTTGCCACGTCCATTCCAGTGAGACGACAGATAATGGTCTGCCATTCAAAGATATAGCGCAGTGTCCCTTGAGAGATTTCCGCCTGGTACGGCGTGTAGGCCGTGAGGAACTCGGAACGGGAAAGAATGTAGGGAACGACGGAAGGGCTGTAGTGATCGTACGCACCGCATCCGGCAAAGACTTTCAGAGGAACGTTCAGCGACGCAATGTTCTCGAAATACCTCCTCACCTCGATTTCCGACATGGCCGAAGGGAGGTCATATTCCCCCTTATAAATGAATTCAGACGGGACATCGGAGTACAAATCCTCAATCCCCCGCACTCCGATCCGGTCCAACATCTTGGCAATATCCCCCTCAGTATGAGGGAAATAAGCAAATGAATTAGTCTTCGTCATTATCAAAAAATTTGCTGATTGAGAACTCTGTGCAACGCAGTAATCCGCTTATTATTTGCAAAGTTTCTCGTAAGCGGCGGCGTCCAAAAGACTATCAACTTCGCCCGGCTCACTCATCTGCACCTTGATAATCCAGTTTGCATACGGATCTTCGTTGAGCAGCTCCGGCTCATCCTCAAGAGCTTCATTAACCTCTATGACGGTTCCGGAAACCGGTGAAATGAGGTCGCTCGCTGCCTTCACGCTCTCAACGGCGCCGAACTCTTCTCCCGCTGCAACCTCGTCACCGACCGACGGCATGTCAACATATGACAAATCACCCATAGCATGCTGTGCGAAATCTGAAATTCCAATTACGGCGATGTCGCCTTCTACCTTAACCCATTCGTGTGACTCGGCGTATTTGAGTCCTTCAAGTACCTTTGACATATTTTTGTATTTTTATGATTATCAATACTTTAAATTCAATAATTCAGTTTATCTGTCTGTTTCACCACTTGGCTTTTTCAAGACTTGATGAGACTATTTCTTGTAGTTCGGTGTGTAGAAACGTCGTTTCACGACTTTGCCCGGGAAGATTTTCTTTCGAATCTGAATCTGAACCGGGGTGTCAAGTGCAGAATGTGCCTTGTCGACAAATGCCATGCAGATGCTACGGTCAAGCGAAATCGAATGATAACCGGTTGTCACCTCACCAATCTGCACTCCATGCTCGTCAAGCACCGGATAGCCTGCCCTCGGAATAGCTTTGTCGAAAATCTCAATGCCGACAAGCTTCTTATCCACGCCTTCAACTTTCTGACGTTCAACTACTTCCTTACCTATAAACTCCACCTTGTCGGTCTTCACAAACATGCCGAGAGAAGCCTCAATCGGAGTCGTGCTGTCGTCCAGTTCGTGTCCGTAGAGCGGCAGTCCAGCCTCGAAACGCAGAGTGTCGCGGCAACCGAGCCCGCAAGGTTTCACACCCGCCTTTTGGAGCAACGTCCAGATGTCCACAATCGCCTCATTCACGGCATAAATCTCGAATCCGTCTTCTCCTGTGTAGCCTGTTCGGCTGACAATCAGCCTTTTACCCTTCCACTCAAATTCGCGGAATGTGTAGAACTCAAGCTCTGACAGTCCAGTAAGTCCAAGAATATCAGTGAGTTTCTTTTCGGAAGACGGTCCCTGTACAGCGATTTCGCCCCAAAACTCAGAGTCGTCGGAAATCTCCACATCGAAGCCTTTGGCCTGAGACTCAATCCATTGCACATCCTTAGCGATGTTTGCAGCATTCACGACAAGGAGATATTTCCCTTTTTCATAAAGCTTATAAACCAACAAATCGTCCACAACACCTCCGTCCTCACGGAGCATCATCCCATAGAGAATCTTTCCGTCCGGCATTCCTGCGACATCGTTTGTAAATATATGGTTCACAAACTTTTCCGCATCTTCTCCGCTCACGAAGACCTCTCCCATATGAGAAACGTCAAACATTCCGACGTCGCTCCGGACGGCGTTGTGCTCATCGACGATGTTCGTGTACTGAATCGGCATTATGAATCCTCCGAACGGACTCATCTGTGCTCCGAGAGCGACGTGGCTGTCATAGAGACAGGTTTTCTTTTCAGAATTGTGGTTTTCCATTACTTGACCAATGTTTTGCAAGTGATTGGCTTGCTGCGTTATAGCTTATATTACTTCAACAAAAGCATTTCGAGAGACAAGCAAAGCGTCTGACATCATCCGACAGCAAGTCAAAGGCTGTCATCCGAGCATCCGATGTGCCCCTTAATGAACGAGGGATCAAGATAGGATTTTTCAATTTCGGAAATATCCCCTTCCTGCGCCGCGTTCAGTTCAAAAGCGTCAGTACAAAAGTATGAAATTAAAGCTGATTTCAATGCTTCGAGACCGATATTTTTTTCATCAAGAAGCGATTTGAGATTCATCACCCTCTGTTCCACGGACTTTACTCCCTTGCTCTGAAGTTTCGCACGGGAAGGAGTGATGGCGGCGGACATCGCAGAAAAATCAAGGTCGTAGAGGAATGTGCCGTGGACAATCCCGACACCGTTAGGCTTGAGAGAGAATGCGTTGCCGGAAACTTTCCTTCCGTCCACAAGAACATCGTTGCGCCCCGACACCTCCGCGTCAATGCCGAGGCTGCGTAGAAATTCCGCCAATTTTTCGAGATATTCACTAAAAAGTGCCGAAACATCGGAGCAACGCCTTATATATGAGATCATTATGTTTCCTTTGTCTGCGAATACGCATCCGCCTCCACTCTTCCGGCGGTACATCGCGATTCCGTGTTCGCGGCAGTATGGGACATTGACTTCTGCGTTCATGTCTTGGTTGCGACCGAAGATGACAGTGGGGGTCACCTGCCAGATGAAGAACAGTCCGTCACTGTTCCACACGGTCCTATCCGAGTCCGTGGAACTATCTTTTAATGTTCCACAGCGGCTATTCAGCAGCATGTCAAGATTTTCGGCTGCATATTCCTCCATCGAGAGGTAAAACACCAGACGACGATCAGCACCGTTATTGTCCGGAAGTGATAAATAAGTCATTTCCAAATAATTAAAAAGTATTTTATCCCCCTGCTCAGGACTTTTCAAGTTCAGACACTCCAAATGAATTTTGGAAGGATGCGGACAATGTAGCTTTCTGTGACGACATGGCCTGGAAGAACGTGGTGCGTCATCATCTCACGGTTGGAAAACAGACGCTCGTAGTCAGCCTTGATCTCCTCACCGAGAAGCTGGTCATGTTCGGTGTAGTGGCATAGAATCCTGTCCGGAAGCATTCCGGGAAAGGCCTCCTCCCCTGTTGGCGTGATGCAGTCATCATTTCCGACAGGCAGCGGCCAGTCCAGAAACTCCTTTACATCATTCTCTGTCACAATGAATTCCGTTGCGCCGTCCGAACGCGGGCCGAACCACTTATTCTTGCCAAGGTGCTTCTGAATCGTCTCATACGGATTCACCGCAGGATTTATGACCAATTCCGGCCCACGAAAATCGCAGCAAACGGCATAGAAGCCACCAAGCGAGGTGCCGAGGACGGCGGCATAGTCGCCATCCTTCAGCAGTTCGTTGATTTTCGCGATGGACTCTCCGGGATGGTGGTTCAGCTCCGGTACAACCCAATCGAACTGAGGATAGTATTTCCTCAGAAAGTTGACGATACCCGATTTTGCCGACCCGCCGAACCCGTGAAGCCATAAAATTTTCCGCATATCCGTTACAGACCGAATTGTTCCTTCAGCTGCGCAATCTTGGCATCAGCATTGTCTCCATGCGCACCGAAATAGAACTTGATCTTCGGCTCAGTGCCGGACGGACGCACAGAAACAACGTCACCCTCGGCCGAATAGAACTGAAGCACGTTGGACGAAGGCAGACCTGTCTCCTCAGTCTTGAGGTAGTCGATAACCTTCGCTACCTGAGTGCCGGCCAAAGACTTAGGCGGATTGTTTCTCATATCCGCCATAATCGCGGCAATCTCCTCAGCTCCGGCCTTTCCCTCACGCACGAGTGAAACGAGAGCCTCGCGGTAGTAGCCGAACTCTTTGTAGATGTCCTGGAGCAACTGATAGAGTGTCTTGCCTTGATCGGCAGCCCATGCGGCGCATTCTGCAACCATAGCGCAGGAAATCGGAGCATCCTTGTCGCGGACATATTCTCCGACATTGAATCCGTAACTCTCCTCGCCTCCGCATACAAACTCGCCCTTGCCCTCATTGTTGCGGACGACGTCGGCTATGTACTTGAAGCCTGTGAGGACATTATAGACCTTCACGCCGTATTTTTCGCAAATTGCACGAATGAGCTCTGTGGTGACGATGGTCTTCACGCAGTAGCACCCAGGAGTGAGCGTACCCTTTTCGTGGCGACGACGGAGGATGTAATATGTGAGGATAGAACCGGTCTGGTTGCCGTTGAGCAGCACCATCTTGCCCTTGTCGTCGCGCACTGCGATTCCCACGCGGTCAGCGTCAGGGTCGGTTGCAAGCACGAGGTCGGCATTTTCTCTGTCAGCCACCGCAATTGCCATCGTGAGAGCCTCACCGTTCTCCGGATTCGGAGACTGGACTGTCGGGAAGTTGCCGTCGCTTATGTCCTGTTCCGGAACGTGGAGAATGTGCTTGAATCCCACGCGGTCCAAAAGCTCAGGAACGATGCGAACGCCTGAACCGTGAAGCGGAGTGTAGACAATCTTCATGTCGGAATGACGCGCCACAGACTCCGGAGAAAGCATGAGAGTCGTCACCGCATCCATATATGCCTTGTCCATCTCGTCGCCCATGAGAGTAATCTCGGCGCATTTGTCGCCAGGTTCAAACTTCACCATCGAAGGGTCGGTGATTTTGTTCACCTCGGCTACAATGTCCTTGTCCACAGGGGATATAATCTGCGCTCCGTCGCTCCAGAACACCTTGTATCCGTTATATTCCTTCGGATTGTGGGACGCGGTAATCATCACACCGGCAGTTGCCTTCTTCGTCCTCACCGCGAAACTCAAGAGCGGAATCGGACGCAGACGGTCGTAGAGCCACACTGAAATGCCGTTGTTCGCAAGCACATGAGCCGTAATCCTGGCAAATTCCGCACTGTTGTTCCTACTGTCGAACGAAATGCAGACTGAATGGTTTTCGCCCGGAACATTCTTGAGAATGTAGTTTGCAAGCCCTTGCGTGGCCATCCCGACCGTATATTTGTTCATCCTGTTGGTTCCGACGCCCATCTTTCCGCGAAGTCCGCCGGTACCGAATTCCAGTTTCCTGTAGAAAGCGTCCTCAAGAGCGGCCATGTCGCCGGAATCAATTAGCTGATGAACAGCCTCTTTCGTAGCCTCGTCATAATCCCCGAGAATCCAGGATTTCGCATTTTCCATGTAGTCCATAAGTCTCAATATTAAAAGTTATTCATATTCATTACAATAGCCGCCTAAGCATCGCAACTCCGCGAGATTCAGAATCGGCTACGCAAAAATACAATAAATATCGCTCACCCAAAAAGTATTTTGTAGTAATTTTGTCGCATGGATATGAATCAGGAAAAGAATAGTTCAAAAAATATGGATTCGCTGTCGGAGTTTATCCGGGAGCATTATGGCGATGACCCGGACAGGCTGGCGCTTCAGAAGGCGAAGTGGCCGGAAATTGATGTGGCGGCGGCCGTGAGCACGCTCTTGAGCAGACGTAAACTGTCCAGGAAGGCTCCGCTTTGGGCTACAACGGATGGATTGGTGCTACCGAGGACTTTGTCAGCGGAGCAGTGCAGTGGAGAGGCTGCGGCACGACATAAGGCCCTGGCAATCAGGGAATTTCTCGGTAAACAACCATGGCGCATCGCGGACCTTACGGGAGGGCTAGGCGTGGACTGCCTTGAGTTCTCGAATGTGGCGGAGGCGGTGCTCTACAACGAGATGCTGCCCGAGCTGGCCGAGGCGGCGGAACACAATTTCAGAGTGCTCGGAGCCGGAAACATCGAAATATCCTGCTTTGAAGCAAGCCCAGTGACTCTCGGTGGGGCTGCTATGAGAACAACGAATGCCGGCAATGACGTCCCCAAAGGGAATGGTATGACGGAGTGCGACAAATCAAATGAAGGGGTAGGCTATTACGACGGAGGCCTTCGGGAAAGGCTTGAACGATTTCACCCTGACGTGATATTCCTCGACCCGGCACGGCGGGACGGCTGCGGAAAGAAGGTCTTTTTGCTTGAGGACTGTTCGCCGGACATTCTGAAAATCAAAGATATACTATTGGAAATAGCTCCGGTTCTGGTACTGAAGCTCTCCCCTATGGCTGACATCAGTATGGTGCTTGAAAGGTTGGGAAAAGAGTGCCGTGAACTGCAAATCATCGAATCCGGAGGAGAATGCAAGGAGTTGCTTGTCTTGATGCGGCGGAATGTACAGGCTTCGGGACAGCAAGACAGCTGTCTGATAAGGGTTTATAATCTCGACGCCGGGAAGGACTCCCCTGTGTTTGAATTTCGCCGCGACGAGGAAAACGGCTGCCCGGGACCGCAGCTCACGGATTCGGCGGAAATTGTTCCGGGAGCGCTGCTGTTCGAACCAGGCAAAGCGCTGATGAAAGCCGGATGCTTCCGCCTTATCGGGCAACGATTCGGCGCTTCCGCACTCGGACGCGACACGCACTATTATATATTAAGGGAGAATACACCTGACACGGCAACTGCAACATCTTCAGCAACAAATATATCTTCAGCAACGGGCCGGGAACATTTCTGCAGCCACCGCTGTCTGAAAGACTCCGGCAAGCTGTTCCGCATCCTCGACATCGCTGAAATGTCCGGCAAGGAGCTTAAGGAATTCGGCAAAAGTCATCCAGAAGCCGAAGTCACAGCCCGAGGAGTCCGGATGACCAGCGAAGAACTCCGCAGACGTCTCGGCTGCAAACCCTCCGACCGCCACCACATCTTCGCCCTCCACGTCGATAAAACCGGCAAAAACCTGCTGCTCTTCACCGAACGGGTTTAGAAACCTTCAAAAAATGACCTGCTCACCAAAGGACGAATAAGGCATTTTAGGGCGATTTTCTACCCAAATCTCATAGAAAAGGGCACATTTGGGTAAAAAATCGCCCATTTTTTATTTCTATTTCCGTTCATAAACACTATATTTGCTGTCGTAAGTAATATTCACAGTTATGATAAGCAACAAACTTGTAGGCCGGGAGCGAGAATGTAAAGAACTCAAAAGAGTCATGGATTCCGACCGTTCAGAATTTGTTATAGTTTATGGAAGACGAAGAGTCGGCAAGACTTTTCTCATAGACCAATACTATCAGGGGAAATATGATTTTATGTTTGTCGGCGGACACAATCTGTCTCGGCAAAGGCAACTCACGAGTTTCGCCAGAGCACTCAAGAAGTTCTCCGGAACAAAGACAGACAAGTTTGCTGACTGGTTTGACGCATTTTATGCTCTTGAGGACTATCTCGAATCTCTTGACACGGGCAGGAAGAAGGTGATTTTCATAGACGAGATGCCATGGATAGACACGCAGAAGTCAGACTTCGTATCAGCATTGGAGGATTTTTGGAACGGTTGGGCGGCCAGACGATACGACATAGTGCTCATCGCCAGCGGCTCTGCAACATCGTGGATGGTTGACAATCTGATTGAAAATCAAGGCGGTCTGCACGCACGCATCACCAGTAGCATTTATGTCCGGCCGTTCACGCTACATGAGACGGCGGAATATCTTCAGAGAAAACACTGCAAGTGGGACAAATACCAGATTCTCCAATGCTACATGGTCTTCGGCGGCATTCCGTTCTACCTGAGTCTAATAAATCCGTGCGAAAGTCTGGTCCAGAATGTGGACCGGCTGTTTTTTGCACCTGGAGGCATAATGCGAAGTGAATTTGACGAACTTTACAATGCACTATTTGCCAATGCAGATTTGTATATCAATGTTGTAAAGTCAATGGCCGGTCATCATGAAGGTATGTCCCGAGACGAAATCGCAAAGGCCACAGGCATGAGCGGAGGAACGCTCACCTGTGTACTGACCAATCTTGAACGCTGCGACTTCATCGCGCGTAGCCGGAATTTCGGTCAGAAATCCAAGGATACAATTTATCGTCTAGTCGATTTCTACACCCTATTTTATTATAAGTTCATCATGCAGGACACCGCCGGCGATGAGCAGTGGTGGAGCCACAACTTTGAATCACGGGCAGTTTCCGTATGGCAGGGTCTCACTTTCGAGACAGTCTGCCTGATGCACACCGACTGCATCAAACGCGCATTGGGAATCTCAGGGATGGCGACGGAAATATCGGCATGGAGAAAGACCGCGGGCGAAGGAGAAAAGGGCGGACAAATCGACCTAATCATTAAGCGTGCCGACCGCATCATCCATTTGTGTGAAATGAAATTCAGCAAATCTGAATACCGCATCACCGATGCCTACGAACAGCTGCTGAGAGAGCGTTTGGAACTCTTCCAAAGTTCCACCAAAACAACATTCTCTTTGGTAATAACCTTCGTAACGACATACGGAGTAGCCGACGGGCTTCATCATAGTCTGGTACACAGCGAGGTCACAATGGAACAGTTATTCAACTAATTTCCATAATGTTACAATGCAATGACAAGTCGTCGCGAACATTTTATAGAAAAAATATAATATTTTTTGTATAAAACCAGAAATATGCCTACCTTGCAGAAAATTATACGTTATGGCTGCACGCAAACCTCTGAACCCATTTTTCATCGGAACTGACATTCCGGACAAATATTTTTGTGACAGAAAGAACGAAACGGTGGAAATTATCCGGTATATAAAAAACGGAAACAATGTTGTCCTGAAAGCCCCGCGAAGAGTGGGCAAGTCAAGCCTTATCAAGCATGTTTTGGCTCAAGATGAGATTGCAAAACACTATAACACCCTATATGTCGATGTATTCGGGACATTGTCCGCATCCGAATTTGAACGCGAACTGCAGAACAAGTTTATGATGTCCCCATTCGCAAAGGCAACAAAGACATGGAAGACATTAGTGTCGTATGCGAAGGGAATCCAACTGAATCTCGGCTCTTACAACGGTACGGTTATAGACTTTCCGTCAATCGGCCTTGGGGCTACGCCGAATCCGGTTTTCACAATCAACGAGATTTTGAATGAATATGAGCATGCCGACAAGCCGGGGCTTATAGTATTCGATGAATTTCAACAGATTGAGAACTATCCGGAACGCATGGCCGCCATACTGCGCAGCAAGATTCAGGAACTAAATAACACGAAATTCATTTTCTCCGGCAGTTCAAGGCATATCCTCAACACGATGTTTCTCAATTACAACCAGCCTTTCTACAAAAGTGCCCTGACGATGGATTTGGATATTATCGGCATTGATGCATATAAAGACTTTGTGAAATCAATGTTTGAAGACTACGGGCGCAGCATTGACGCAGACGCTGTTGAGTTCGTCTATTATCTGATGTCGGGAAATACCTTCAATATGCAGGAGGTAATGAAAGAAACTTTTATGACAACTGAGGGCAAGCCCGGTGCCGGCAAGGAAGATGTCGTGGCTGCAATTCACTCGATTCTTGACAGGCACGACGAGGAATACAGGGAGCAGATAGGCCGGGTGTCAAGCCTAAAGGACAGGAAACTGCTCTACTGCATAGCAAACGAGGGCATCGCCAAAAGTCTGACTTCCGAGGCTATGCTGAAGAAATATGGCCTTGACAATGCTTCGTCCGTACAGCATTCGCTGAATAACCTGACGAGTGAGAAAATCTCTATGGTTCAGAAAGTCGCAAAAGCGGCGTATATGATACAGGACCGGTTGTTCGAACTTTGGCTTGCTCTCAAAGCCGGGGCACTTGAGAGCAAATTCCGCGATTGCCGGGAACGATTTGAGGAAGAACGTAAAAGTTCAAGATGACACAATAAACAAACCAGAATGTCAGAAAAGCGCGAAAAGGCGCGATTCTCGTCCCAACCTCATCATAGTCAAACAGCTCCGGAGAAATCGACGGCAAGACAGGAGCATCGAGATATATCCGCTGGATGACATAGCGTTCAAAGATTTCATTCAATCCCTGCTAAAGCGCCTCCTGCGGAGTATTCCCCGCGCATAGGCCGCATTCGCAGAATTCCTTCTCCGTAAAACTGACACATTTCTCATCCAAAAAATATCGGAATTTCTGGCCTGAAGAAGCAAGATGAGAAAGTTCCAGGCAGAGCTATACATACAAAGAAAGTGTGGAACTTATTCCGCTTATTCCAAAAGAGGCTCTGACAAAGCCCAAGAACAAATAAGGAGAAACGGTCCCACACCTGTATACGGCGACTTTCTGAATTGACAAGTCACATACAGATGATGGTGTCCATCGTCTATCCCCTGTTCTATTGGAAACTGTCAGATTTCTTTTGGCAGGATAGTGCGAAAACACTTTCATCAAACTATTTCGTCACACCCGTCAAGGCATAACAAGAGACAAAATTAATACATTTTCCCGAACTGACAATGATGATTTTGCACGACTGCAAACAAATCCAAAGGCCCTCTGCCACATTACTGAACAAATCGACGCCAAATTACTGAAAAATTTCACGCCAAATTACTGAATTCACCAAAAAGTTATTATATTTGCATCGGTAAAGCATTAAGATATGGAAAGTTACAGATATAGGATCATGGACGACCTGCTGAAAAGGAAATTGCAGGCTAAGGGCGCTGTTCTCATAGAGGGCCCAAAGTGGTGCGGGAAAACAACGACGGCGGAAGAAATAGCAGCAAGCAAGGTGCTGCTGGCAAGGACCGATACAAAAGAGAGTTTCAGAAGTCTTTTGGAAATAGATATGGACACGGCTTTGGCAGGAGCTGCACCGATGCTGATTGACGAATGGCAGACAGTTCCAAAACTTTGGGACGCAGTGCGCTACACAGTAGACCACCGCCGCACAATGGGCCAGTTTATCCTTACAGGCTCCGCCGTCCCTGACAAGAAAGCCGAAGAAGAACGGGAACACTCAGGCACCGGGAGGTTCGGATGGCTGACAATGAGGCCGATGACGCTGTTCGAATCAGGAGAGTCAAACGGCTCCGTCAGCATCGGCGAATTGTTTACTGCACAAGAGGATATACTCGAAACGAACGAACTCAAATTACAGGACATCGCATTCCTCATCTGCCGTGGAGGTTGGCCGATGGCTGTCGGACTACCGGAAGAAGCTGCCCTGGAGCAGGCATTTGACTATTACGATGCTGTCACGAAGGAGGACATAGTGAAAGTTGACGGTGTAAAACGAACTTCGGAAAGGGCACAGCGTCTGATGCGGGCATACGCACGTCACCAAGGCACACAGGCATCGATAGCTACACTGCGCGAAGACCTGAAAAACAATGATTCTGCAACACTCGACGACAACACAATAAGTTCATATCTTGATGCACTGAGAAAGATTTTCGTGGTAGAAGATCTGCCGGCATGGAATCCGAACCTACGTTCCAAAACGGCGATACGCACCGCTGACACGCGCTATTTCGTTGATCCTTCGATAGCCACTGCTGCCTTGGGGCTCGGTCCGGAAGACCTTATAAATGACCTCAAAACGATGGGATTTTTCTTTGAGGCCATGTGTATAAGAGACCTACGCGTATTCGCGGAGGCGTTAAACGGCAAAGTCTATCATTTTCGGGACAAAAGCGGACTGGAATGTGATGCGGTGATACACCTGAGAAACGGACGATACGGACTGATTGAAATAAAGCTCGGTGGGAAATCTCTTATTGATGAGGGAGCCGCAACACTCAATTCTCTTGAGGCGCAAATTGACACGACACGGATGAAATCGCCGTCATTCAAGATGATCTTGACTGCAACAGGAGAACATTCCTACCGCCGGCCGGACGACGGAATATATGTTGTGCCAATCGGCTGCATCAAACTTTGAATGCTGAATAAAAAAGACGATATTTGCAGTCCGAATGTCGACGGGAGGTCGAATATGGTCAATTTCGAATGGGAAGAAAATTATCTGAAATATTATGCGCCGCCATGTTGGCGACACTTTTTTCGTCATGCTCCGCGACGAGGCATGTCAGCACTGAATATGCTCCGGTGAAGACGGATTATGTCGGGAAGGGAACGTTGGAAACCATATTCTGCAAAAGTTCGCAGACTGGACTGAGCGAGCGGAGGATGTTTGTATATCTTCCTGAAAACTACTATGATACAGATATAGACTATCCCGTATTATACCTGTTGCACGGAGCAAGGGGAACCGAGACTTCATGGATTGAAAAAGGACATATCATGCAAAACGTTGACATGCTTGTCAGCGAAGGCAAGGTGAAGCCGATGATTGTCGTAATGCCGAACTGCAACGAGTATGACAACGACGCCGACTATGCAATGTCGAGGCAAAAGCCTCTCGTCGAATCTGTCCTCGAAGTCAATGGCGCCGTGGAGACATATTTCGTGACTGATGTCATGGAAACCGTTGACAGTCTGTACCGTACGATCAGGAGCAAGCACGGACGCGCAATAGCCGGCCTGTCTGTCGGGGCTCTGCAAACGATATTCATCACGGCTCTCAATCCTGAACTGTTCGACTACATAGGGCTTTTCTCCCCGATGATTAAGCCTGTTTTCCACTACGGAGAACATTCCGGGTTTTACCGCGACCTCAAGAAAAGGCTGATAGTCCAGTTCGCGATTCCTCCGAAACTGTACTCAATAATGGCAGGGAAATGGGACATTTTCTTTGCGTCAACAGAGCAGTTCAATTTTTATCTCAAGACACACGACTATCCGCACGAGTATTACATGTCCGGCGGCGGTCACAACTGGCGCAACTGGGAAAAGTACAGCATCCGGTTCATACAGGGTTTATGGAATGAAGACGGGATGTAAGACGCGCAACGCAGCAGACCGCCTTTCTTCGCCCCGTCAGATGTAGAACTCCCGGCGATACTTATACTCCGACCTCAGTTTCTCGAATGACTCCGGATGGAGACGGAACATGAAATCGTCGGTGAAAATCGGATAGTTGTACTGGAAAGTCGCGGCAATCTCCCCCTGACTCATACCCTCTACATCAAGCTTGAGCGGCTGCTCTTCCTGGTGGTCGGAGCGCGGGTAGAAATTGTAGAGCTGGACAATACCGAAATGACGCGCCACTGCCCTGACTGCCATTGCCGTGCCTTTCTGCTTGCCCTGATAGGAATATCCTGCTATGTGAGGAGTGGCAATATCCACCATATCAATGAGTTCCTCGTTAACATCCGGCTCATGGTTCCAAGTGTCGATGACGACGGCACCGAGCTTCGGAATATATTCCATAAGAGCCTTTTCATCGACGACTTCTCCCCTGGAGGCGTTGATGAAGAACGCTCCGGGGCGCATTTTCGCGAAAAACTGCTCATTGGCCATAAATTTCGTCGTCTCGTCGAGAGGTGTGTGCATCGTAACAATCTGAGAGTTCGCGAGGAGCGTGTCAAGGTCACAGAAGCCATCCGGTCCCTCGGCCTTTGCCCGTGGAGGGTCGCAGAGAAGGACATTGAACCCGAGTTTACGGGCCATCGATTCGACAAGGGAACCGACATGTCCAACACCGATGATGCCGAACGTCGCGTCCTTCAGCGTGATGGCCTTGCGTGACGCCACTCCGTAGAGAGCCGAAAATACATACTGGGCCACGCCCCCGGCATTGCAGCCTTGGGCATTGTGGACTTCAATCCCGTTAGCATTGCAATAGTCGAAATCAATGTGGTCCGTACCTATTGTCGCTGTCGCAATCATCTTCACCTTCGTTCCATCAAGCAGGGATGCGTCACATCGCGTGCGCGTCCTTATTATGATGGCGTCGGCATCAACAAGATCTTCTCGGACGATTTCCTTTCCGTCCACGTATGCGACCTCACAATACGGCTCGAACACACCTTCCAAAAACGGTATATTTCTGTCTGCAACGATTTTCATATCAATTTTAATAAATACCCACTCCACTATTTCAGCACAAGCGCCTTCACCGGATCCGAGCCGTCCGCCGGCATGCCGAAGAACATCGTGTCGGCACGCAACTCCCGATTCAGGGCTTCCAGCAGCACATCCTTCTGAAAGTAAAGGTGATTCCGGACCATAGACGAAGACATTCCGCAGTAGAGAACACCTTTGACAAAATTACGGTTCAAAGTCCATGCAGCGACACCGGAAACCTTGTCCCACGCCATATAGACACGGTTGCTGTTCCATCCAGGCATCAATCCGGAATCCTGCAGGTAGACGCGCAGCATAGCTCCTACGCGCACTGCTTCACGACGCCGCAGCGGATCACCCTCCGTTGCCTCGCGACGGCGAATCATTTCTTTTGTGAAATCATCAGGAAATCTGCGGTAATCAGCCATAATTATATTTTTTCAAGTATCTCCATCTGGACAAAACCCATCTTTCAGTATATCAACATTCTACGTAATCCACACCGGCGAAACGACATTGGAATCATTCAACTCTTGTGAACACACCCCCGACCGTCTCGAAAAATGCACGATCCTCAGTGAGTCCGTCCACCAGCGAAGACAGACGCAATTTGTTGCTGTCCGTGATGAAAATCTGTCCGAAATCCTCGCTTGACACCATCTCCAGCAGGTTACGCGTCCGGTTCATGTCAAGCTTGTCGAAAACATCGTCCAACAGCAGAATCGGTGCGAAACCGAAAGCCTTGCGCATAAGCTCGAACTGTGCCAACTTCAGGGCCAGAAGAAACGATTTCTGTTGCCCTTGGGAACCGCAGCGGCGTATCGGATAACCGTCCATTTCAAAGATGAAGTCGTCCCTCTGAATGCCCACGGTCGTATATTTCATAATCCTGTCCTTCTCCAACGAATCCTTCAATAGCTGTTCGAGCGGAGCCTTGTCGAGGTCGGAACGATAGCGTATCGACACGGACTCGCTGCCTCCGCTCAACCTCCGGTAGTACTCGTTCACGGCCTCCGTCAACGGTTCGCACAGCTCAGCCCTCTTTCTGTGGATGAAATCCGCGTGCGATGACATCTTGATGTCGATGACCTCCAGCAGAGTCGCGTCACAGACTCCGTCTTTAAGCATCCTGTTCCTCTGCGCAAGCAGACGGTTATATTGCTGAATTGCAGAGAGATACTCCCGATCTATCTGGGAAACTACCGCATTCATAAAACGTCGTCTCTCCTCCCCCGAATCGCTGACGAGGGATATGTCAGACGGGGATATTATGACCGTCGGAAGCTTGCCGATATGTTCAGAGATGCGTCCGTAAGGCTTGTCGTCGCAACGGAGTTTCTTTTCCTCACCCTTCTTGACGACAATGGAAAACCGGTTAGTCAGCGCCGACGGCATCTGACAGGTTCCCGCAATAGAAAAGCCATCCTGCCCGTGCCGGCAGTTGAAACTGTCGTTGATCCCGAGAGCGCTCTTTGTCATTGAAAGATAATACACCGCATCAAGAAGATTGGTCTTCCCCTCACCATTGTTCCCCCAAATGCAGTTGATTTTCGGGGAGAACTCAAGTTCCTGAAACTCAATGTTCCTGAAATTGGAGATGACTATTTTCTGAAGAATCGGCATAACTATCGTCTTAAAACAATATGATAAGGATTGCAAAGTTATGAATTTTCCCGTGAAATTGTCTTTTTCACGAGATTATGATTCCTATCTTTTGAATATTGGACAATTTTTCATATTTTTGCGGGCTAAAACGGATAAACCACGTCCGGACAATACGATTAATATTAAAAAAATTATAACAATGTCACAGGTAAACAAGAAAGCGGAAAATGCAGAGACGGTTGTCAATGCTGTTTCCAAGACCGACGAGTTCTTCAATAAAAACAAGAAACTCCTCATCGGACTCCTCACTGCCGTAGTTGTCATCGCGGCAGGCTCATACTGCTTCTACAAATTCTATTGGCAGGCAGCAGTCGAGGAAGCCAAATCTCAGGTCGTGATTGCGGAGAGAAACTTCAACGCTGAAAATTGGGAGGTGGCTCTCAATGGCGATGGTGACAATCTCGGATTCGTGCAGATCATCGACCAATACGGCAGCAAGGGCGGCAATGCTGTCTATTTCTACGCTGGAGTCTGCGAGCTCAAACTCAAGAACTACGAGGACGCCATCGAGTATCTGAACAAATACAAGGGAGGCGACGATTTCCTCGCTCCGCGTGCAATCGCATGCAAGGGTGACGCTTATGTAGGCCTTCAGGAATATGCCAAGGCTCTCGACTGCTTCGAAAAGGCCGCTGCAAAGAAGGATAACGTATTCGCTGCCGGCTACCTTATGAAGGCTGCAGCCGTATGCGAGAAACTCGGAAACAACGAGAAAGCGCTCGCCCTCTACAAGAAAGTGAAGGATCAGTATCCTAATTCTATCGAGGGACGCGAGATTGACAAATATATTTCCAGAATAGAAAACAAGTAAAAATCGCCTAAACAGATAAAATGGGAAGAGCATTTGAGTTCCGTAAGGAAAGGAAGTTCAAGAGATGGGGCCACATGGCCAAGACATTCACCAAAATTGGAAAGGAAATCACCATTGCCGTAAAACAGGGCGGTCCGGACGTGACCGGCAACCCACGTCTTCGTGCGCTGATGCAGACGGCAAGGTCGGAGAATATGCCTAAGGAAAACATCGAGAGGGCCATAAAGAGGGCTTCCGAGAAAGACCAGGCAGACTACAAGGAGATTGTACTCGAAGGACGTGCTGCACACGGCATCGCAGTCCTCGTGGAGGCAGCAACCGACAACAACAACAGGACAGTTGCCAACGTGCGCTCATACTTCACCAAGTTCGGCGGTTCGCTCGGAACCTCGGGCAGCGTTGAGTACCTCTTCGACCACAAGTCAATGTTCCGCATCAAGGACAACGGAAAGATTGACCTCGAAGAGCTTGAGCTTGAACTGATTGACCTCGGAGTTGACGAGGTTTTCGAGGAGGAGAACGAGGACGAGGAGAAGGAAATCGTCATCTACGGCGAGTACACCTCTTTCAACGCCATCCAGAAATACATCGAGGACCACGGCTACGAGATGATTTCAGCCGAATTCACCAGAATCCCTAACGGGGAGCTGGTTGATGTGGATCCTGAAGCACGTGTCGAAATCAACAAACTGATTGAAAAGATTGAGGAAGACGATGATGTGCAAAACGTCTACCACAATATGTCTCCCGAGGAAGATTAGAATATAGGCGGTCTACTGCGTTATTCAGGGGCTCTCAAATCCTCACAACCGAAAGGTTGCTGCGGTTTGAAAGCCCCTGAAACCTTGTATCCCTTCCTCTATTCTGAATCTTCCCATCAAGTTTGAGCCCCTAAGAGCCCTTATCTTGTTCCTAATGACATATTTCTTTGTCATTATTGAGTTTGACTATAATTCGTAAACTATAATTATTCCACAACCTTCCATTCGCCTCCATTGCGTGATCCTCCAATACGAATAATCCGGCCACGTCGCTTCAATTTCTTTATATGATAAGCAACTCCATCTTCTGTTATGCCACATACGGATGCAATCTCTTTTGCCGTGACCTTAGGATTATTACTGATTATTTTAATTATGGTTTCCGTAGTGTCGGCAGGAGTTTCCGTAGTAACTATTGGCGTTTCCGTAGTCATTTCCGTAGTAGCCGTAGAAGTTTCCGTAGTGACATTAGTATTGTTTCCCAATTTAAGATAAGTCTCGATTCTATCAGGGTTACTCTTTTCCCCAACCACAGGTGCACTCCACCCATTATCCTTCCATCCTTTTGCAATAACATCGGCACCAGTGCCACCTTTCTCGCCAATCCCCAAGAATACAAACATTTTTTGAATGACAGGATTTCTGCACACGCTGTGTCCTCCTTCATAATACTCTTCCATACTGATAAGCATTGTACCTGGGTTGGACAACACAATACTGTCTAAATATCTGTCGATAACAATGTTACCTCTCACTGTGTATGCTGCATGAATCAAGCTGTTGGCTAAAGCCTCACGCAGAGCCACATGAGCTGTAGTGGTATTATTCCTTATCTGATTATTGTCAAGGCTGAATGGTACAGGCAGAGCGTGCTGCAATAAGGGCAAAACACGAGTAAAGAACTGATAAAGGTTGGCTTCCCATGTTCCATCGGGGTATATGCGATTTGTCCACCGTATTTGAGGGTCGTCACTCAAATGCTCACGATAGTCAGGAAAGAACTCTTGACAACACTCTGGGTCGGTAATGCTATTGGTCTTGCCAAACATCAGCATTCCTGCAACCGTAAACCCTTCCATTGATGTGGCTCTATCCTTACGATAGGCACCAATATTTTCCAAAAACTGCTTATCATCGACCTCTGTCCAAGGATGATTTTCGTGCTTGATATCATATGCACGGCGATACTGGTGAAGAGTCGGTATGTCAATATCATCAATAGAATAACCTCGTAAAATTCGAGAGTCAGCAGACGCTTTCATGTTATTGCATCTGAATACATCTGCTTTATCTCATCATCAGTACAAAGATAATCCCCTTCATCTCTTCGCTTATAGGTATGTCCAAATGGAGTAAGCGTAAGATGTATTGGGCTATTATCGATTTTGTCGCCCAAAACAATGCCAAACAGCTTGATGGCGTGGATGAAGAAAAAGATGGGATGCAAGGCGGACGGTGAAGATGAATACCGCAGCAACCTGTCGGTTGT